>OLGM01000262.1_pt1 | contig 37669 bp, 34 predicted proteins | sample 1606001 | NCBI WGS metagenome assembly OLGM01 (sample SAMN03283294) | human gut metagenome | biome: human-associated habitat; material: feces | host: Homo sapiens | place: Peru | collected 2012
TGCAGCTTGACATACTTGCCCACCAGTGCGATGGTGCAGGTCTTGCTGCGGGTGGCAATGCGGGAGACCACCTGCTTCCACTCGGTCAGGTCGGCAGGGGGAACATCCAGATGCAGCTGCTGCACCACCACATCGTCCAGACCGTTGGTGTGCAGCATCAGCGGGCACTGGTAGAGGCTGGGCATGGTCAGGTTCTCGATGACGCACTCCGGCTTGACGTTGCAGAAGGTGCTGATCTTGCGGCGGATGTCGCTGCCCACGCTGCCGTCTGCGCGCAGGATGATGATGTCGGGGCTTACGCCCATGCCCTGCAGCTCCTTGACCGAGTGCTGGGCAGGCTTGGATTTGTATTCGTCCGAGCCGGAGATATAGGGCACCAGCACCACATGGATGAAGCAGCAGTTGTCCCGTCCCTGCTCCAGACCCACCTGACGGATGGCCTCAAGGAAGGGCTGGCTCTCGATATCGCCGGTGGTGCCGCCGATCTCGGTAATGACCACATCTGCCTCGGTGGAGGAGGCCAGATTGTAGATGTAACTCTTGATCTCGTTGGTGATGTGGGGGATGATCTGCACCGTCTGCCCCAGATACGCGCCCTGACGCTCCTTGTTCAGCACGTTCCAGTACACCTTGCCGGTGGTCAGGTTGGAGTACTTGTTCAGGTTTTCGTCGATAAAGCGCTCGTAGTGTCCCAGATCCAGATCGGTCTCGGTGCCGTCATCGGTCACGAACACCTCGCCGTGCTGCAGCGGGCTCATGGTGCCCGGGTCTACGTTCACATAGGGGTCCAGCTTCTGGCTGGCCACCTTCAGGCCGCGGCACTTCAAAAGACGGCCCAGAGATGCAGCGGTAATGCCCTTGCCCAGACCGGAGACCACGCCGCCGGTCACAAAAATAAATTTTGCCATAAAAATATACCTTCCTCTGTCGTAAAATAAAACTCTCCCATAAAAGGCCCGCTCCCGGTGCACCCTTTTCTCTGCGGGTGCGGGGCGAAGCCCTGTTTCTCATTCGCTTCTGTCAGCGTACTCTTCCAGCACCTCCTGCGCCACCTCGGCGCGGTCGCGGCGGGTATCCATGGCCTGTTTTTCAAGGTAGCGGTGCGCCTCGGCCTCGGTCATGTGGGCGTGCTCTACCAGACAGCACTTTGCCCGGCTGATCAGCCGCAGCTGCCCGATCTTGTCCTGTAGGCGGGCGTTCTCCTGCCGCAGACGCTGCAGGCGGTGGTTGCCCGCAGCCGCCATGTGCATGGCCTGCAAAAACAACGGGGTGGTGAAGGGCTTGCTCAGCAGCAGCACCCCCTGCTCGTTCAGGGGAGCAAGCAACTGCTCGGCCTGTGCTGCCTTTACCAGAAAGACCACACCGGCATCGGTCTGCTCCACAGCGGTAATGCACAATTCGTGCCCGAACTCATCGGGCAGGGGAGCGTTGACCACGATCAACTCAAAATCAGATTCCGACATTCTGCGCCGCGCCTCGGCTCCGCTGGGAATGATCACCGGGCGGCTGTAGCCTATCTCGGACAGCCGCGCGGCAATATATTCGTTGGAGTTGGCACCGGCGCTTACGATCAGTGCGCGTCCCATTTTCCGCACTCCTTTCTCCTGCGCTGGCAGGGATCAGATGGCGTTAAAATAGTAGACGCGCTCGTGCTCGGCTCGGTCAGGCGCATTCCGCAATGCGGCGCAGCGCTTGAGTTCCTCTGAGAAATAGCGCTTAGAAAGCCCCTCCGGCAGCACCTTGCGCAAAAACTCGCTCTCCTCGGCTATCTGTACCGCCTCCTCAAGGGTGGCGGGCAGGGTCTCAAGACCCAGTCCTTCGGCTTCGGCAGCGTCGAACAGGTTGCGGTTCACCGGCGGCTGCAACACCATGCGCTTTTCAATGCCGTCCAGTCCGGCGGCCAGCACAAGGCCAATGGCCAGATACGGGTTGCAGGCGGGGTCCGGGCTGCGCAGCTCCATGCGGCAGCTGTCGCCCTTGACCATGGGGATGCGCACCAGCTGGCTGCGGTTCTGGCGGCTCCAGCTCACATAGCGGGGCGCTTCGTCACAGCCAAAGCGCTGGTAGCTGTTGGGCAGGGGATTGGTGAACACGGTCAGTTCCCGGCTGTGTGCCAGCACACCGGCCATAAAGCTGCCTGCTACGCTGTCCGGGGCAATATCGCCCTCAAACAGGTTTTTGCCGTCCATGTAAAGCGAGAGGTTGATGTGCAGCCCGCTGCCGGCCTGCTGGGGCAGGGGCTTGGGCAGAAAGCTGGCGTGCAGGCCGTTGCGCATGGCAATGGCACGGACGATCTGCTTAAAGGTCATTACGTTGTCGGCGGTTTTCAGCGGCCCTGCGTAGCGGCAGTCGATCTCGTTCTGGCCGTTGCCGCTCTCGTGGTGGCTGTGCTGGGGTGCCATGCCCATCTGCTCCATGGTCAGGCAGATATCCCGGCGCAGGTTTTCGCCTGCATCGAGCGGCGCAACGTCAAAATATCCGCCAAAGTCAATGGGGATGCAGGTGGGACGGCCGCGGTCGTCCTTTTCAAACAGATAGAACTCGCACTCGGTACCCACGTTGCAGGTAAGTCCCAGCTTTTTGAACTTGCGGTTCACATCCCGCAAAAAGCCCCGGCAGTTGCCGCCAAAGGATGCGCCGTCCGGCTTTTCCACATCGCAGAAGAACTGCATCACTCGGCCCTCGGTGGGACGCCACGGCAGGATGGTCACGGTGGAAAGATCCGGCCGCAGCACAAGGTCACTTTCCTCAACGTGCATAAAGCCCGCAATGGAGCTGCCGTCAAAGCACACGCCCTCTTCCAGTGCCTTGGACAGGTTGCTGGCCAGCACGGCAATGTTCTTCTGGGTGCCAAAGATATCGCAGAAGGCAAAGCGCACAAATTTGACGTTGTTGTCCTCCACAAAATCCAGAATATCCTGTTGGGTGGAATAGCTCATAAATAACCCCCTTACAAAAACTGCATTTCAAATAAAACGCCCAAAGGCCTGCCCTCAAAAAGGGAGCAGGTCTTTGGGCTGGTGTAAGAAATAGGAAAAGGAGAATGGCTAATTGATCCGGCAGCCGGCGGATGCTTATTTTTTTACGCTGGTGTGAGAAGATCAGACGTAGTAAAGCATCTTGCTGTAGCTGGGCAGAGGCCAGTAATCCTCGCCGCAGATGGTCTCGGCATCGTCGGCAGCGGCGCGCAGGGCGTCCATCACCGGGAGAACGTTATCGTGGAAGGCAACGGCCTTCTCGCTCTCGGTGGGCAGTGCCTTGGCGGCATTCACGGCATCCTGCAGGGTGTCGATGGCATCGCTCATGGCATCGGCGTCAGAAGAAAGCTTTTCCAAAGTCTTGGTCTCGCTGCGCACGCTGATGTGCTCGCTGACAGCCAGCTTGGAGGCGGCGGTATTGGCAACCTCGCTCATGTAGGCGTTGATGGCGGGCAGCAGCTGCTTGCGGGCCATCTCCAGCATGGTCAGAGCCTCGATGTTGATGATCTTGGAGTAGTGCTCCATCTCCACCTCGTAGCGGCTCTCCATCTCTACCTTGGTCAGCACGCCGAACTCCTCCATCAGGGCGATGTTCTTGGGTGCAATCAGTGCAGGCAGAGCAGCGGGGGTATTCTTCTTGTTGGGCAGGCCGCGCTTGGCTGCCTCGGCTTCCCACTCGGCGGTGTAGCCGTTGCCGTTGAAGATAACGCGGCGATGGTCACGGATGGTGCGCTTGACCAGAGCGATGGCTGCGCTGGTAAAGTCCTCAGCACCCTCCAGCTCGTCGGCGTAGCCCTTCAGCTCCTTGGCGACAGCGGTGTTCAGGATGGTGTTGCAGTCGCTCAGGTTCTCGGCAGAGCCGGGCATACGGAACTCGAACTTGTTACCGGTGAAGGCGAAGGGGGAAGTACGGTTGCGGTCGGTGGTGTCCTTGCTGAACTTGGGCAGAACATCCACGCCCAGATCCATCTTCATCTTAACGGGGCCAGCATAGGGAGAATCGGATGCAATGGCATCGATAACGGCTTCCAGTTCCTCGCCCACAAAGATAGAGATGATGGCCGGAGGTGCCTCGTTGGCACCCAGACGGTGATCGTTGCCCGGGGTGGCCACAGAGGTGCGCAGCAGGTCGGCGTACTCATCCACAGCCTTGATGACAGCGGCCAGGAAGATCAGGAACTGCAGATTCTCCATGGGGGTATCGCCGGGATCCAGCAGGTTCTCGTGGGTGGTGCTCATGGACCAGTTGTTGTGCTTGCCGCTGCCGTTCACGCCTTCAAAGGGCTTCTCGTGCTGCAGGCAGACCAGACCATACTTGGGAGCGATTTTCTTCATCATCTCCATGGTCAGCAGGTTGTGGTCAATGGCCACGTTGGTGGTATCGAAGATGGGAGCAAGCTCGTGCTGGCAGGGCGCCACCTCGTTGTGCTTGGTCTTGGCGGGCACGCCCAGCTTCCACAGTTCCTCGTCCAGTTCCTTCATGAACTCAGAAACCTCGGGACGGATGACACCGAAGTAGTGCTCCTCCAGTTCCTGACCCTTGGCAGAGGGAGCGCCGAACAGGGTGCGGCCGGTAAGGATCAGATCCTGACGTGCCTCGTAGTCCTCCTTCTTAACAAGGAAGTACTCCTGCTCGGGGCCGACGGTGGTGGAGACGTAGTCCACATCCTTGCCGAACAGCTTCAGGATGCGGATAGCCTGACCGGACAGTGCGTTCATGGAACGCAGCAGGGGGGTCTTTTTATCCAGAGCCTCGCCGGTGTAGCTGACGAATGCGGTGGGGATGCACAGCACGTCATCCTTCACAAAGGCGTAGCTGGTGGGGTCCCATGCGGTGTAGCCGCGTGCTTCGCAGGTAGCGCGCAGACCACCGGAGGGGAAGGAGGAAGCATCGGGCTCGCCGCGTACCAGCTCCTTGCCGGAGAACTCCATGATGGCGGTGCCGTCGCCCACAGGGCTGACGAAGCCATCGTGCTTCTCACTGGTGATGCCGGTCAGGGGCTGGAACCAGTGGGTGTAGTGGGTAGCACCCAGCTCCATAGCCCAGCGCTTCATCACGCTGGCGACAACGTTTGCCACCTCAATGTCCAGCGGAGCACCCTTGTGCAGGGTGTTCTTCAGGCTCTTGTAAGTAGCGCTGGGCAGGCGCTCCTTCATAACGTGCTCATTAAAGACCTTGCTGCCGTAGATCTCCATAACATTTGCTGCCATAAATCCTACTCCTTACTTGATCTTACTTTTTTCTTTCGCTTTGGGTCTGCCGCAATGCAGAAGCCCAAAGCTTGCTTACATCTTAACAAAAACGGCGCTGCGAGTCAGGAGGTGACCCACAGCGCCGTTGCTGTCTATGGCTAAGATTATAGTCGTTGCAGGCAAAAAAGGCAATTGACAAAACTGACGATTCTGTACAAACACGATCCCGTATTTTTGGAACAACCGCGATTGGTATGACTTTTACGGGAGAAAAGCCCCTTTCAGGACGGCCTTTTCCAGCTGGAATGTGCGCAGCGCGCAGCAGCTGTTCTTATTATAAAGGCGTCAGATGACCTGAAACAGGAAAAACTTGAGGTAATTCGTTTCCGGTACGCCCCACAGAATGGGATGATCCGGTGCCTGCTGCTTTACCTCGATCTGCCGCAGCTGCCGGTGGGCGTCCTTGGCGGCAGCGCGCAGCATCTTGATGAACAACTCCTCGGTGGCAAAGTGGGAGCAGCTGGCAGTGGCCAGATACCCGCCCCGGGGCAGCAGCTTCATGGCGCGGTAGTTGATCTCCTTGTAGCCGCGCATGGCATTCTCCACCGTGCGGCGCGCCTTGGTAAAGGCCGGAGGGTCCAGAATGATAAAGTCGTAGGGACTGCCCTCTTTTTCCAGCCGGGGCAGCAGCTCGAAGGTGTCCTCGCAGAGGAAGTCCATGTTGTCGAGGTTGTTGCGGTCGGCGTTGCGCTTTGCCATAGCAATGGCCTCGGCGCTGATGTCGGCGGCAGTCACTCGGGCAGCCCCGCCCTTGGCAGCGTTCAGGGCGAAGCTGCCGGTGTGGGTAAAGCAGTCCAGCACGGTGTGACCGGCGGCAAGGCGAGCCACCGCCCGGCGGTTATACTTCTGGTCAAGGAAAAAGCCGGTCTTTTGGCCGTTTTCAAAGTCTACATGGTAGTAGACGCCGTTTTCGCAGATCTCGGTCTGGGTGGTTTCCGGGTGGCTCTCGCCGGGCAGGGCAAACCAGCCCTTGTTCTGTTCCAGCCCCTCCTTGGCGCGCAGGGCTTCATCGTTGCGCTCGTAGATGCCGTCGATGGTCTGTCCGTCTGCCCGCAGTACCTCGGCCAGCAGCGGGAAGAGCACCGGTTTCAGCTTTTCCATGCCCACGCTCAAAGTCTGCGTGACCAAAACGTTGTTGAACCGGTCCACCGTCAACCCGGGGAACTGGTCCGCCTCGCCAAAGATGAAGCGGCAGGCGGTAAGGTCGGCAGGTTCCAGCACGGTCTTGCGGTAAGCCCATGCGTACTCTACCCGGCGGCGCCAGAAGGCGGCGTCAAAGGTATCGTTGGCGTTGCGGGAGATCAGCCGCACCCGGATCTTGCTTTGCAGCGAGAGAAAGCCGGTGCCGAGATAGGCACCCTTGGGGCTGACCACATCCACCAGCGTGCCGTTTTCCGGCTCGGTGCCGGGGACTTCCAGAATATCGTTCTCGTACACCCATGGATGCCCGCCCACCAAAAGACCTTCGGCGTGCTTGTTGACCTTATATACAGGATAAGTGCGTTCGCTTTTCATAAAATGCTCCTTCAACTAAGAATGCGCAAAATGATGCTTGTTCTGCTCTTTATCATAACATAAAAATATGGTAGAATAAATACAAAATTTTGCAGAAGGAAGAGAACGCTATGGAGATCGAACGCAAATGGATGGTGACCGGCTGGCCGGAGGGGCTGCCCCTTGAGGAGGAGTTCACCATGCGGCAGGGCTATATCAGCGTGCAGCCCACGGTGCGCATTCGGGAGGAAGCGCTGACCGGCGGCAGCACCGATTACATTCTCTGCTTCAAGTCCGCAGGGGGCTTGGCGCGGGAGGAGATCGAGCGCAGCATCGACAAAGACCTGTTTGTGCAGCTGGAGGCGAAGATCATCGGTAAGCCCCTCATCAAAAAGGTGCGCCGGAGCTACCGCCTGCCGGACGGCGCGGTGCTGGAGGTGAACCATGTGGATGAGGGTTTGCCCACAGCGTTCTGGTACGCCGAGGTGGAATACCCCACGGTGGAAGCCGCGCTCAGCTGGCAGCCTGCGGCCTGCGGCCTTACGGCATACCTCAACAACGAGGTGACGAATCAGCCCGGCCAGAGCATGGGCGCATACTGGGCACAAACCAGAGGGTAACGCCCGCAATACTGTGAAGGGAATGACTGTTTACGAAAAAGAGCAAGCTGAAACTGGAACTCCAATATAATTCGCCTGTGATCCTTACCTTTTTTCTGCTGTCCATGCTGGTGCTGCTGGCAGACGGCTGGACGAACGGCTGGAGCACCATGAACCTGTTCTGCGTGTACCGCTCCTCTTGGCGGGACCCGCTGGGCTACATCCGGCTGTTCGGTCATGTGCTGGGCCATGCAAACTGGGAGCATTTTCTCAATAATATGCTGCTGCTGTTGGTGGTGGGCCCGCCCATGGAGGAAAAATACGGCAGCATCCCGCTGCTCAAGGGCATTTTGTTCACCGCGTTGGTCACCGGTGTGCTGCAATGCATCCTGTTCCCCCACACGGGGCTGCTGGGTGCGTCCGGCATCGTGTTCATGCTCATCATGCTCTCCTCGCTGGCGGGCTTTTCCGGCGGCATCCCGGTCACCATGCTGCTGGTAGCGGCGCTGTATTTCGGCCAGCAGGTGTATGATATCATCTTTGTGCACGATAACGTGGCAAACTTTATGCACATCGTGGGCGGTTTGTGCGGTACGGCCTTCGGCTATTACTGCGCCCTCCACCGCCGCCCGGCGCGCAGCCGCAGGTAAATGAAAAACAGCTCTATCATTGGCTCTTTGCGTTCCCTCTGTTAACTCTTGTTATACAACACCAAAGATTGCTTAGACAAATCGTAATCAAAAATACAGTCAGGGTCCAGACCACAGGCTGCACCGTAAGGCTAAGCTTATCCGCAAACCACTCCATATACCGGATCAGTACCTGATGGATCAGAAAACCGTAAGGGGAGAGCTCTGCCAGCCACAAAAACGGCTTTGCGGAAAGCAGCCGGGAAATGTACCCTTTGCCCACGGCGAGCAGCCAGACCAGCAGCACCGCAGAGGGCGTGAACAGCACGTTGTACCGGAAGGCCACCGCGCCCAGAACCCCCACCTGCTTGGCGGCGATAAAAAGGCTGCCGCCCGCAAGCAGTACAGCGGCAAGCTCCAGCAGGGAGAAAGCACCACCCGGCAGGGAACTCTCCTGCTTGCGGCTGCGGTAAAGGCAGCCCATACAGCAGCTGATGGTAAAATCGCCTGCCCGGAAAAGCGGACACAGATAGGTCAGGTAAAAGGCAGCCATTCCGCTGAGTCCGGCTTTCCAAATTGCAAAGGAGAAAAGGCACTGTGCGCAGAAGACCGCTGCGGCAATGCAGCGCAGTCTGCGGGCATCGGTCTTTTTCAGCACGGCGAGAAGCGGGGGGAAAATGGCATATAGAAAAGATTGCACCGAAAGATACCACGCCACCCCGTTTAGACAGAACCAGAAACGGCTGGAGGGGACCCATGTTTGCAGCAAAAAAATGCTCACCACAAGCTGCGCTGCACAAGAAAGAACCCCGCGGGCAGAGGGCTGCGCCAGAAGTCCTTTCAGCACAAATAACAGGGCAGCAGCCATCATAATAAGGTGCAGCGGATACAGCCGGCGTATTTTTTTAAGAGAAAAGGCTATGGCAGACCGCAGCCCCGGTGCTGTGCGGGGACGGTCGTAATAGTTGCAGACCATCAGAAAACCGGACAGCGCTACAAATACTGAAATCGCCCACGGCCCTAGCCACGGGGCCCCGCAATGGGAGATGACCACGCACAAAAATGCGACTGCCCGCAGTCCCTGTAAAGATGAGATCAGCTTTTTGTCTGTCACAGTATCCTCCGTTCTGCCGCAAAGTGCGGCAGCTGTGTTTTTGCAATGCGCTATAAGTATAAAAAAGGCGGCGCGTCCTGTCAAGGATGCGCCGCTTTTTTGCGTGGCTGGGTGCGATTTTGTGGTGTCATAAATTCTTAACAAAGAAAAATTGCAAAACCCCTTGATTTTTCAAATAATAACGCTAAATCGTAAATAAAAAACACTAAAATTGCACTTACTACACCACTACTACACCAATTCTGAAAATTGTGCCATAAAGCATAATCGTCGAATCCGATTTTGAGTCTTAAACCAAAGAGCTTTGATGTGACAATCGTGACTCACACAAACGACGTATAAAATTGAAAATCGCATTTGAACCCAAGGCGTCTGGATACTCTTCAGCGCCTTTTGTTATAAAATTAAAACGCTAAAAAATGGGGTATCAGTCCAATTAAGGATTGATACCCCATTCGTTTTATTCTGTTATTGAATCAAGAACTAAATTTACAACATCGAGATTTATCTGTCCGGGAGCACTTGAATCTCCTGCGCTTGCGAAGGTCATTGCAGACCCAAACGTTCCTCCACACAATCTGCTGGCAACACCGAGTTTACCCATACTAATTGTAATAATAGGAGTGGCAAAATATTTTGTATTCATTTCGATAGTAGCAGATAGTAGAGTCAACACATCTGTATTATCGTGCGGCATAACCGCCACTTTCGGTAAATCAGCTCCAACCTGCTGCATCTTAACCATACGCGAAACGAGTTCACTTTTATCAGGTGTCTTTTGAAAATCATGGCTTGAACACACAACTACAGCTCCTGAAGAGTGCGCATTATCTATCAGCCTACGAATGTCATTTCCAACGGTAAAGAACTCGATGTCAATAAGGTCTGCACAATCGGTATCTATTACAGTGTTGATGAAGTCCAGATACTCTTGATGCGTTAAGGACTTTTCTCCACCTTCATCTTTAGTGCGAAACGTCACTAATAAGAGCTTGTCCTTTAATGCTACACGAAGCTTTTGCAGGCAAGATACCACAGAATGTGCATCTCTGCACTGTTCAAACCAATCAACACGCCACTCCACACAGTCAATGCGAAGCCTTGAAAACTCAAATGCGCGTTCTAAAATCTTTGATTCTGTTGTTTCAACGATTGGAATTATGACTTTTTGTCTGCCATCACCGATATGACATCCACGTATAACAATAGACATAGCGCACCTCCACACATGATAGATACACTATATCCCATACACATTTAGATGTCAACAACCAAATCAAAACGAAGCCCACGTTGCCATTCCGCAGATACCGTCAGCCGTCAGTCCATGTGCTTTCTGCCATTCTACTAGCTTAGCTTTTGTGCCGGCTCCAAAGATTCCGTCTGCTTTCACACCCAGATGACGCTGCAGTAGTCGGAGTAGCCCAAGTACCATCGCCACGCAGATACTGACCTTGTTTGCCAGCAGCTGGGGCGGGAACTAAGCCAGAACCACCAGCAGCCGAAGCAGAAGCGGCCTTAAAAGTGCCATAAGTAGTATTTGTGTCTGCTTGTCAGCAAGATCTTGTCTGGCGTTTCGTACATCTTCTGCATTTGCCTGCCACTCGTAGCCATTCTCAGTGTACACACGAGTTGTGCGTTGCTGTTCAGCGCGGGCGAGAGCATCCTGTGCCTTAGAAAGTTCGATAGCGCGTTCAGTAGCTTCGTTGTTTTCTTCCAGAGCATCCTTCTGCTTGTTCAAGGCTTCAATCCGCTTATCGATGATTTTATTCATCGTGTCGCCCCAAATCTTGAGGTCGTTATTAGACTTGTCATTTAAAGTAGAGAGAAGGGAAAGGAAAGATGATAGAACAGCTTTTGCATCGGATAGAGCGGACTTGAATTCCTCGATTACCTTTTCAACTCCGTCCCAGTGCTCTTTCAGCTTTCTGGTAACTTGCGCATCAGTTTCTTGAACCTCAAGAAGGGCTTCTTCCATAGCCTCATCAAGCTCTTTTTGAACCTCGGCCTTTTGCTGGAGCGCTTCATCTTCCGATAGATCCTTGTTAGAATCAATGGCAGACATTTTCTTTGTGTATTGCGCTAGAGCTTTTTGGTACTTTGCAGTTTTCTCCGCAAGCGCTTCATACTCTTCTTGAGTCGGCTCACGCACATCATCAATCATGGCCTGAACCTGAATACCAATCGGACTGCCTTCAAACTCTTTTGCAAACGCACTCAGTTTATCAACGTAGCTTTGGCGAAGCGCCTTTACGTCAATTTTAGCGTTACCGTCCTCATCGTAAGTGAGTAGATTAGAAAACTCTTCAGGAAGTTCCTGCAGCTTCTGCATGGTGTCCTGTGTCAACTGACCAGTGGAGTTCCACTCGTCCATAGCATCTTTTAACGTGCCCCAGTTGGCCTGATATTTATCTAGCTCTGTGTTTACACGCTCAAGGTCAGTTCCAAGACCAACAAGATAATCGCTAACAGAAATTTTGCCACTTTCAATATTGGCCTTATCAGAACTCAACGAATTTGCAAGAGCGGTAGCTGCCGCGCCTCCAGTTTCGTTCGCTGCTTTTATACGCTTGTCCAATTCAGCAAGAGTTGCCTGCTTGAATGCTTCTGTATTGAGATTGATGTTTCCGTTATTATCAACGAGATTATCCATCAAATCCTTATTATCGCCAAAGAATTTGCTCAATTGCAGGATAGACTCAATCTTACTTTCAGTCGCATCAAGGTCGCCAACACCAAACTGACTATTCTTAATTTTCTGCTGAATCTCATACAGTCCAGAAAATGCGGATTTTATAGCGTCCGTCTTTTCCTTAGCCTCGTCCATCGCAGAGCCGTAGCCCTTAATAGCGTCAGTCAACTGCTCAAAAGAGATGGTTTCCGAATCAACGCTGGAATTCAACCAATCGAGAATCTTATTTAGCTCACTGGCAGATTTGCCACCGTCGTTTGAAGCATTTGCTTCCTCAAGTTGAGCCTTGATAAATTTACGGAATTGAGCCGTATTCAGAACCAACTTACCATTTTGTTTCGTCAAACAAGCTGTATATTTATCCTCAAGCCCAGCAAGAGACTTCATTGTGTCTGCACAGATATAACCGTACTGGTTATACTCCTTCATCGCTTTTGACAAAGTATCAAAAGCAGAAGCTGCATCGGATACCGATTTGGAAGCAGATTTTCCATCTTTATCAAATCCGTTCATGTGCTGGCGGAATTTATTTGAATTGCCAAGAATTTGATCAACCGTGTCATTTAGAACGGTCATTCCAGCAGCAAGACCGTCATAAACCTGTTGTGTTGCTTCTGGATCAACAGACCATGCCGCATCGCCATTTGCTAAAAACTCTTGTGCCGCTGCCGCCGTCATAGATGCTTTTGCAAATTCTCCAAGAGCAGGGCAAACCTTTTCTGTCAAGGCATCAGCTTGTTCTTCGGTTGCTTTAGTAGCGTCTTCAACCGCATCTTTCTTTTCGCCCTGAGCAATTTTCGCAAGTTCAGCGCTTGCTTTCTCGACAAGAGCCATAGCCACAGACTGATACTGAGCCGCAATCATGCCCTGATATTTCTCAGTGTTCACCTGAAGCTGATCATCAACAAGTTCAAGACAGCTCAGATACTCAAAATCTTCATTAAGAAGAGTCTGAAGAGTATCAGCACTCAAATAGCCGTATTTGTTGTATTCCTCAACAGCAGTAGTAGCATTTTTATAAGCAGCCTGAATCTCATCAATCTTAGAGGAAACATCTTCCATCTTTTTGGATGCCTGCTCAACTGCGTCGGCAGTTTGTGGAGCAATCAGCCCGATCTCGTTTAGAATATTAACAAAAGACTGGATTTGATCTGTGTTAAAACCCTTTGAGGTCATGAACTCTTTGATTTTGTTGATAGCAGCTAACTGAGTATTATTCAACCCATCAAGACCATTACCATTCAACAAATCAACAAGTTTACTTGCATCAAAATCCTGAATAGAGCTTGCGAGAGTTCCGATTGCTCCCTTTACAGCACGAGCATTTGTTGTGGTGAGAGCTAAGATTGTCTCAAGTTCTTTTTGCTTGGAAATGTTGTTATCTATTGCCGTAGAAGAATCTCGATAAGATTCGACTTGATCCTTTAGTCCAGCGCGGTCATTTTTAAAGGTATCATACAGACCAGAAGAAGCACGCTCGGCATCACTGTATTTCTTCGTAATAATATCAAGAGCCTGCCCAAGATCATCATAATGCTTTGCTACAGATTCAGGATCATTCTGATCGTAATTATCAAAATTTAAAGTACCGGCATCCGCATCGTAACTCCAACCAAATCTATTCGCCAACTCTTTAGCCATTTCGGAGTCGTAAGAATCGACAGAATGAACATCATTTGCCTGCTTCTTTGCAGCCTTAGTAAGAGCTTTGCCTTGATTGTCTTTATTCTGAATTAAATCAGACTCCTCATCCCGTAATTGTTCCAATCGAATTTGACGGATGAGTTTTAACTGATCTTCGTATTTTCCGTTCTGAAGATCAATTTGGTCAATTTGGTCTTTGGCGACACCATTTTGCTCTTTTAAAAGCTCAAGAATTTGCTCTTGAATATCTTTGGCTTGATCGCTATCTTCTGAACTCCATCCTGATTTATCACCAAGTTCTTCATAAGAATTTTCGAGTTCCTTTAAAGAAGAGGCTAGCTGGTCGGCTGCTTGAACCGCCTCTTGAGACTGCTTAATGGCATTTTCTACTCGTTGAGTGTAATTCTGCCATGCAGATACAGCCTTTGTAACAAGTAGTGTTACAAAACCAGCAAAGGCAACATTAAGCGCTACAGTTGCAGCTTTAAGTAGAAGCATTGCACCCTCTGTTGCAATAACACTACCTTTACATTCAACAAGATATCTGATAAACTTAATTATAGAGCCGCCAGCAATATCATTTTCTTTCGCATAGTTATCAACCGCATCAGACAAAGAGAAGAATTTGCTTAGTATATTGTCAATCTTAGGCGCTACAGTACCATTCTCACTAGAAAAGAAAGTAAATATCGATTTCGAGGAGAGATAAAATCATGGAGAAACATGTAAAGTATTGCCCGTATTGTAAAAAATATCAGCCAAGTACATTTGATGACTGTGCATTTTGCTTGAGAAAACTTTGGCTCCTAAAAGACTGGGAAGAAACCGAAGATGAAGAAAAAGAGGATTGGTTAAAATATCCTATGCCCGCAAAAGACATTTCTAAGTTGGATGCAGATATCGTTAATAAGAATCGAGATGAAGCGACTGCCTACGACGCTGAAGTCAAAGCAGAAATTCAAGAAAAACTAGATGAAGAGCGAAGAAAGGCAGAAGAAGAAGCGGCCAAGCCTGTTTACACCCCACGTTGCCCCACTTGTGGTTCACCAGACCTCGAAAAGATTGGCACTGCTTCTAAGGTCTTGGACGTTGCTTTCTGGGGCTTCGCCAGTGGGAAGGTAAAGAAAACTTTCCACTGCAATAATTGTGGGTATGAATGGTGATAAAAAGAAAAGCCCTGCCACACAAAGTAGCAGGGTAGTGGTTGTATTCGTTTTACCGCAAAACGTACTTCGCAGTTTCGGAATTCAGATTGTCGTACATGAACTCGAATCGTTTTACGTGAGACATTGGGATACATAAAACTGTATCATCATTTAAATGGGAAACAGCTTCATCCATCTTATCTCCGTTCCGATCAGTTGCTGTAGCATGGTAAGTCAAAACGATATAGTCATTATCAGCGTTTTCGATTGTGCCATAAATATAGGTTCCATCGTCCATATGAAGCATCACATCTGTTTGTCCACTAAAATCGATATGGCGAGTCCAAATATTGTCGCCAGTATCGTAGCCGAGATGATTACTAAACCACTTCCTTACTGGAATAGAGTTTTTGATTTTGTAAAACAAGGAGGAGCATACAATGCCAGTTACAATATAAACAATAACGATAGGAAAACCCTTGATAGTTAATCTTCCAAGTAAATGGTCAGCGTAATCAACGATATACTTGATAGTAAATCCAAAAGCAATACTTAATGAAAGAAACCCTTGGTATTCAATTTTCTTTAAGGAAAGCTTTGTGTAAAACCAAACACAAAGAGCTCCTGGAACAAATACATTGAATAGTGTTTCGACATTATTTACTAGTTCCTTCATTCGACCCTCCATTCCCTCGTTGTTTATCGCGGTTTCTAAGATAAGAGCCGCCATGTGTTTTTACCGAATCTGTACCGGAATAAGTATAAGTATTCCTTGGAGACTGACGTTCTTGAGTCGGTGCCCCATACGTAGAGATTTCGTAATTCGGCACGTGCTTTTTATTTTCTTCCATGATTCAACACTCCTTTTGTAAGAGTGTATCATAGGCTGTCGTAAAAAGCAACATAAATTAAAACGCCCGGCCTCCCAGCAGTAGGGAAGTCGGGCTTGTTTTATGATGATACCTTACTTCAACTTTTCCAGAATCTCGTCCGCACTCACACCGCTAGACAGCAGTTTTTTGAGTACATCCTCAGCTTCGGCCTTCTTTGCAGCTTCCACAACCTTTGCGTCTGCATCAGCCTTTTTCTTTTCGAGTTTTGCAATCTCTTTATTGATTTTCTTCAGTTCAGCCTCCTTAGTTTTTCTCTCAGCATTTAGTGTGGCAATATTCGTGCCAAGTGCTGCAATTTCTTCAGCGAGAGATTCTGCGGCAGTATTCTTTTCGGCAATCTGTGCCGCGTAATCAATGCCGTCAAGAACTTTTACTTTGTTCTTGCTTCCTTTAGGTCTAGCCATAATAAAACACCTCCGTATATTTTGGATACGCGATTGTACTTTTATTATAGCCAGAAAATTTCAGAAAAGCAACCTCTTCTTCTATGTATTATAAATTACATTATAGTAGTATTGACACAGCCGTGCCGATGCGTGTATAATAAGTGGGCAATCAGGAGTTCCACATCGAACTTGTCCAATCATAGATGTAAAAATAGGCGGTCACCCTCCCAGTAGCCGGAAGGCAAGAAGGAGCGTGTATTTCTTTAACTGCCTTCCGGCAATATTGTCGGAAGGAGGATGTTGCCATGAATTTTGACATTCAGACTGTCTACTATGTCGCAATGCTGTTCTTCGGTTTTGCTGGCTTTGTTAAGACTGTTATTGAGATTTTCAAGATGCTACATCATCACAGCGAGAGCCGTGATAAGTAAAAGAGCCGCCTATGTCCAGTAGGCAGCTCTTCATTGGGATTGAAATTGTCCAGATTTTAATTCCATTTGTTTGATGCTAACCGAGGGAACCGTCTATTGGAACTCTTGGTTGCTTTTATTATACACTTTTTAGAGTACGCTGTCAACGAACAACAGTGTGCTTTTTCTTTTTCGTTCTATTATTCAATCATTTTTCTCCTATTTATATCGCGCCAGAGAAAAGCGCGTCTCCTCATTTCCACCTACTTCTTTAAGTCGTCTGGTTACGTCTGAGGTGGACTTCTGAACTTTCGTCCAGAACTGACTATCTTTCCAGTGGTTGCTCACTGACCCTTTTTAGTCGATGAACCTTCCACCATCCTACATTATATAATAGGGGAGTGGATCGGCTGCTGACCGCCCATTGTAAACGCTACTTAGCACTCGATTATTACCATATTTTGACAATACGATAAAACCGAGCTTTTATCTCAGCATATAGCATCCATATCCTTGTTTCTATCTTTCGATTCCTACCTTATATAAATATAATAATAGGCGATATGGCTCTTAGGGTTTCCCAGCACTCTAGGGGCTATTTTATTTTTACATGGTGCCGCATCCTATATTTTTTATACGCAACAAATATAAAAGGGCATATTAACTTTACCCGCACCATTTTTGAGCTTTCCGCTCATCTGCATTACAGACAACACACCAGAGATGGCAGCTGTAATGGCCGGAATAGAACCTGCAAGGTTGACCATTCCGTCTGCTGCATCAACAATCTTCGTAGCAAGAGTCACAAAGAACTTGACTAGATCACTACTTAGAACGTCGTTTGAGAATTTCTCAAAGCTGGCGTTAAGCCGCTTTAAGCGACCCTCGATTGAATCCATCATGCGCTCTTGTTCAGTCATTGCTGAATTAGAGCTGTTGGCAGCGTCCTCCATTGATTTTTCAGCAATGGAGAATTGTGATAGCAATGCTGAAACTGCATTCGCATTGCGCTTCAATTATATTCAGCAGGGTCATAACTCCTGCTCGGTTTGTATTTCAACAAGCTATTTTATAGTCTTTTAAAAATTCTTCAAATTGATCTGGCGTGTTATCCCCATATCCATAAATGCTATGAAACGCAATATGTACTTCTTTTGTAAGACACACTCCAAGAGGGTATTTTGATTGAATTTTATGGAACGATTCTAAAATAGTTTCTCGGTATTCCTCTGATGCAGAATTTATATCGAAAGTCATATCGATTCCAAGTTCTGCACAAAGTTCTTCCATGATAAGATTCATACCATATAAGTGGTGTATCTCGTCAAAGTGTTTTCCTGTAACGACACACTTATATCCACAATCTTTCATAGATTCCTGTTTCCAATAATAATTATGAGCACGAAGATATTCTGGAAAAGTACAATTTACTCTAGGCCTATGTAATTTCAAAAAATTACGACGATTCTTCACAGTCCAGCGGTCTCGATTTAATTCGTGTGCTAATTCATCATCTGACAATTCAAGATAATTGTCTTTTATAAAATCATCATCTTGTATAGTGAAGTCTCTATTTATAGGACTCTTTAATCCGAGTTTCATTGCATGAGATATCACAGCGTTACGAGTCCTACCTGGCAATAAAGCCATAACTTCGTCAACTGTAGAATTTTCATACTTTTCTATTAGAATCTTTTCTTCATTTTTTGACCACATATTTCTCTTTTTTATACCAAGAAAATTAGCACGCGACACAATCGAATTTTTTGAACGATGTGGTAATAAATTCTTAGAAATATACTTTGGCCCAAAAATTGCGTAATTTTCTATAATTATTAAATCTTCTGCCTCTGTAAATGATGAGAAGCAAATATTCTTTCTTCGAAGATCTAATTCCGATGCCTTAGAAATAATACTACTCTTTTTATGTTTTGGAAGATTTGTAAGTAATTCATCCCATGACATATTAGAATAATTATTCTGCAAAAACTCGATCTCAAGATCTGTCCAATGGTTTTCTTTGGACTTTGGTTTAAAACAACCATCTTTCTTTAGCAAGTATATAATGCGTGGTGTCTTAATTCCATATTTCTTTTCCATCTCACAAAATCTCATACCAGCTTTATAATCTTGAATAATCTTTTCTTTATTTTTATTTTCCATACAAATCCTCCTTTCTTTATTTAATACAAACCTGCCTATGCTTTCACATAGAGTTTAGACTATTTCTCCATCCGCCTTATAGCGGAGCACACCTTTTCCATTTAAGGGATTCTCACCCACGCCTTTATGAATTGCGCCGTACTCCTACACGGAACTCTACAAGAGTTTTTATCATGATGCTGCAAACTTTGAATTGAGATGTACATGCCCGGAATGTGGAAAGTATGCTCGACAGGTTGATATTACAGACTATAATGAAATCTTTGGTAAGCAAACGTTATTTGAGTGGTTAAGAACGCTTTTTGAACCCGCACTTGTAAGGTATGGTCGGATTCAAAAAATTCTTGAGAATCTCGATAGCAAAACCTACGCATCTACGTTATAAAAATCGACGTGAGATCGCGTAAAATGTATGTTTTAGAGAGAGGTGAGAAAAACGGAACTCTGGGAATTAAATCTTCTGCATGATGGAGATACAGAACGAATATGTATGTGTTCTGACGAGCAAGCATTGTTTGAAATGGCAGTTGATAAGGCATTTGATTTATTCGCAAAAGTAAATGAATGGCCGCTTAAACAAGAAGGTTGCCATGCATCAATAAATGTAAACGAACAGCTTCATTCTATTTTTGTAAAGATCAGCACACTGGACAACAATACGGTTGAATTATGGGAGTATAAATGGAGTTGTATTTACAAAGAGCCTTGTGAAGACGAGCACAATAATACATTGCTTCAAGAAGTTGTTTCTTGTATACGAGACATTCCAAAACTATTTTATGATTGGGCAGAGAATTTCTGCTGGAAAGTGAGAAAGAATGGCTATTTGCAGTAAATGTCTACATAAAGAAGTGTGCGCTTTTAGGAAGCAGCTCAATGATAGTTGTACTGAATCTTGCGGAAATTTCCTTGGTTGGGTCAAGGTCATGGAAGAGCGGCCACCTATTTTGCAAGACAATCTTGTAATAAGTGATTATGGCCTATCATTCATCGGATATTATGATTACAACAAGAGAGATCGAGAGTATTTTTATGATGTAAATGCACTCGAAAAAATTTATGAATGTCCATCTTATTGGCTGAAAGGAATTAAGCTGCATGAGCAAGAACGAATCGCAAACAAAGAGTACGAGCGTAGAAAATCCAATATGGGACAAATATGAGATCGTAGGATGTTCTTTTGATACCTCAAACAATCCAAATAAAAAATTTTTCAAGCCGGTTTACATAATGCCAGATGGAGATATCGTAGCTTGTGATGGGACACACGATTTTGATTACGATCCAAAGAAGGAAGTTCAAATTGTCCCTAAAGAATCTATTCCATTCTATGGTAAACCTACAGAACCTGCTGTCTATCATGACGATGAAGGGAACTGCGTGGATGTGGATGGCAATCCTCTTGGCATGAAGTGGGACGATTTTATGGAAAAACAACTTTGTGGCAGATAAAATATTAACGTGTTATCGTTATAAAAATCAACTAAAAATACGGTAAAACTAGACTTTTATGAGGTAGTGAATTAAATGGCACTTGATAAAAATTATGTCGCTCTTGACGATGCACTAAAAATCGCGCATCAGTATTATGACGAGAAAACATTTGAACATGCCGTTCGTGTTATGAACTACGTATCTGCTAATTCCGCTATTCCAGACAGCCTGAAAAACGATTGCCGCTGCTTGGCAATTATGCACGATCTATTAGAAGACACAGACTATGACCCAAGTGATCTGCCTAAGAATTTTAAGAAAGCGCTCAAACTTTTAACGAAGCCAGATGAAGTGAATTATAATGATTATTGCGAGAAGATTCATTATTTGAACTTCAAGCGTTATGGTCTCTGTGCATGGTTTGTCAAGCTGGCTGACATGAAAGATCATCTATCACAGGTAAACACACTGACGCCACGGCTGAAGGAAAAATATCTGAGCGGATTGAGGTATTTGCTGTGACGGATAGCGTCTTTAAAAATTGGGTTAAACTCACTATTGCGACTACTGCCATATGTACGGTGATTATTTCTGTGGTGTTATTTATCTGCTTTTCAGTGGATAAATCAAATTGTAGAAAAACATATAACAATGGAGTTTGTCCGAAGGACGGCACCAACTGGAATTACTTTGGATGTGATTATCATAATCCAATGTCAAAATATTATATTTGTGACAATAAACATATTATTAAGTTGGTAGGGAATTATGACTGAAGAATTAGGGTTTTATAAAGACCAAACAGAATATTTTGAAAAAGCGATAGAAGACCTAATGCACCATTACACGGACAGCTGTGGTATATGTACAGCCAATCTCGACTGTAGCGAGTGCGTTGTCGATGGCTTTATCAATCAGCTGAGAAATATTCTGTATAGTAGCGAATCACGATAAAACTTGGATTCTTATAAAGGAGTTTTACAATGATTATTGACTGCAAATCTATTGCACAAGATATCAAAAATAAAATCAAGAATATCATCGCAGAAGATGATTACGCTCCTGTTTTATATATTTATCAAGTAGGGGATAACCCTGCTTCCAACGCTTATATTCGCGGCAAGTTGCGCGATTGTGAAGAGGTTGGTATTAAAGCAGAGCTTATCAAACTGCCAGAAACCACAACCGAAGACGAACTGAATAAGAGGATATTGAAAGATTATAACTGGGAAGATGTGGACGGCATTATTGTTCAGCTTCCGTTACCAAAGCACATCGATCCAAAAGCTATTTGTATTCCAGACGCAGTCGATGTTGATGGTTTCAGTTCTACATCCGAATTTCAGCCTTGCACTCCGCTTGGCGTTATGAAGATTTTTGATGCGATTGATTACAATCTGGATGGGAAGAATGTTCTCGTGTGTGGTCAGTCTGATATTGTGGGTCGTCCTCTGGTTGATATGTTGATTAAGCGACACTGTAATGTAATCTCCGTGAACAGCAGCGGAAGTTTTGTGAAGTGTACGGCTCTTGCAATGGATATGATCGATGTGGTCATCTCTGCGGTTGGCAAACGCGATTTTATTACACCTCTTGGTCTTGATCGAGTAGAGGTTTGCATCGATGTTGGCATCAACTATGACGAAAATGGGAAGCAACATGGTGACTGCGATGATGCTGTTTATGATATGAAAGATGTGATGGTGACTCCTCGGATTGGCGGCGTTGGCCTGATGACCCGAGCCATGCTTCTCTATAATGTGTGTGTGGCGAGGTACGGGGTAGAGAAGATGGAAAAGGTGATTGAATGAAAGAGGTCCCGATCTGGGAAAAGACAACGCTTACTGTGGAAGAAGCTGCTGCATACACAGGAATTGGAGAAAAGAAGCTCCGAACGATTGTGGACGCTGAAGAAAAATCTCTGGTTTTGTGGGTCGGAGTGAAAAAACTAATAAAGAGGAAAGCTTTAGAAAAGTACATTTCTGAAAGCTATTCTGTATAAAGTATTGATATAATAAGCTTTGGTGTGGTATAATCAATATGTCACATCAGAGCTTCTTTTATTAAAGAGGTTCTATACTATGAAAAGTAGAAAAGATAATGTTGGTAGAAAATTAAAAGATGGTGAAACACAAAGAAAGGATGGAGTGTATCAATATCGATGGACTGATAAAGCCGGAAAACGTCACACAATTTATGCAAAAGATTTGAAAGTTCTTCGTGAAAAAGAAGATAATGCTCGTAAAATAATTTCTCAAAGGCTGGATTTTGAAGGTGGAAAAATAACAACACATCAGTTTTTTATAAGATATTACGAATTCAAAAAAACATCAATAAAAAAATCGAGCTTGAAGACATATTATACAACGATAAACAAGTTGAAGAATACGTCAATCGGTAACACAAAAATTATTGACGTGAAAATTTCGGATGCAAAGCAGCTTATTATTGATTTGAGCCTGAATGGATTAAAATACAGCACAATAAAAACTATAAAAGCAGTGATGAAAGCTGCGTTTAAAATGGCTCAAGAGGATGACTTGATCTTAAAAAATCCGTTTGATTTTCAGCTGAAAGAAGTTATAAAAAACGACACTAAAAAAAGAGCCGCATTAACTGAACAACAATATTCCGATTTACTTGAATTCGTTTTATGTGATCGAGTCTTTCGTAAGTATTATGAAGACATCGTATTTTTGTATGAAACTGGAATTCGTGTAAGTGAATTTTGTGGGTTAACCCTTTCGGACATTGACTTTGTAAAACATGAAGTTACAATTGATAAACAGCTTATCAAAACCTCGAAAGGGGAACTCTACATCACAGATCCAAAGTCAAAAGCTGGTTTTCGGACAATCCCATTAAGTGCAGAAGCATACCATGCGATTAAAGCCATTATCAATCGTCGGCCACAAACAAACGAGTTGATGGTTGATGGTTATTGTGGTTTTATCTCAATTCATTCAAATGGAGTCCCGAAGACATCTTGGAACATTGAATACGAGCTAAGAGAAATTGCAAAGGCGTATAACAGCCTTTACCCAGAGTGCCAATTGCCGATTCTCACGCCTCACGTTCTTCGACACACTTTTTGTACCAGAAAAGTTAGCAGCGGTATGAATATCAAGGCGGTTCAATATCTAATGGGGCATAGCTCGGTACAAACCACGCTCGATGTATACACATCAATTGACGCTGATATGATAAAAACGGAATTTGCAAAAGTGGCACAGATGTGAGAACTACTACACCAATTACTACACCAATTTTGGGAAAAGTACACCAAGATATGCGAAGATATGCCACACCATGCGATACGTGAGAGATTTTCAAACCCAAATAACTAACGAATTAACGTAATAAAATGTTGATATGTTAAAAAACTGAAAACTTTCTCGTAAAAATTGCAAAACCTCTTGATTTTTCAGGACAAGATGAGTACAATACACTTAGCACTCAGAGAAAAGGAGTGCTAAACCGCTGCGGAGCACACACGAAGCCCCCGCAGGACGCAACAAAGTTTCAAATAAATTCAATATAATTGGAGGGCAAGAATTATGAAGATCATTCCTCTTGCAGACCGTGTTGTCATTAAGACTGTTGAGGTTGAGGAGACCACCAAGGGCGGCCTGATCCTGACCGGCAGCGCAAAAGAGAAGCCGCAGGTCGCACAGGTCATTGCTGTCGGCCCCGGCGGCGTCGTGGACGGTAAGGAAGTCAAGATGACCGTCAAGGTCGGCGACAAGGTCCTCACCAGCAAGTACTCCGGCACTGAGGTCAAGGTGGACGGCGAAGAGTGCACCATCGTGCGCCAGAGCGACATTCTGGCTGTTGTGGAAGACTGAAACTGAATTTTCCCTTTTTAATTGAGCTTGTATTACAAAGGAGCGATGTATTATGGCAAAGCAGATCAAGCAGGGCGAGGACGCCCGCAAGGCACTGTGTGCCGGTATTGATACCCTGGCTGACACCGTTAAGATCACCCTCGGCCCCAAGGGCCGCAATGTGGTGCTGGGCAAAAAGTTCGGCGCACCGGTCATCACCAACGATGGCGTGACCATTGCAAAGGAGATCGAGCTGAAGGACGAGTTCGAGAACATGGGCGCACAGCTGGTGCGTGAGGTCGCAACCAAGACCAACGATGCCGCAGGCGATGGCACCACCACCGCTACCGTGCTGGCACAGGCCATGGTCAACGAGGGCATGAAGAACGTTACCGCCGGTGCAAATCCCATGGATATCCGCCGCGGCATGAGCAAGGCTGTTACTACCGCTGTGGAGACCATCAAGGCACACAGCCAGAAGGTGAAGGACAGCAACGATATCGCCCGCGTCGGCACCATCTCTGCCGGCGACCCCGAGATCGGCCGTCTGATCGCTGAGGCAATGGAGAAGGTCACCTCTGACGGCGTTATCACCATCGAGGAGAACAAGACCACCGCCGAGACCTACAACGAGATCGTGGAAGGTATGCAGTTCGACCGCGGCTACCTGACCCCCTATATGGTTACCGATACCGACAAGATGGTGGCCGATCTGGACAACGCCGCGATTCTGATCACCGATAAGAAGATCAGCGTCATTCAGGATCTGGTGCCCCTGCTGGAGCAGGTGATGCAGAACGGCATGAAGCTGCTGATCGTAGCTGAGGATATCGAGGGCGAGGCTCTGTCCACCCTGATCGTCAACCGTCTGCGCGGCACCCTGAATGTCGTGGCTGTCAAGGCTCCCGGCTTCGGCGACCGCCGCAAGGAGATGCTGCAGGATATCGCTACCTTGACCGGCGGCACCGTGATTTCCTCTGATCTGGGCTATGAGCTGAAGGACGCTACCGTCCAGCTGCTGGGTCATGCCCGTCAGGTCAAGGTGACCAAGGAGAACACTACCATCGTGGGCGGCGCAGGCGATAAGGACGCTATTGCAGCCCGCATTGCCCAGATCCGCAGCCAGATTGAGGCCGCTACCAGCGACTTTGACCGCGAGAAGCTGCAGGAGCGTCTAGCTAAGCTGGCCGGCGGCGTGGCTGTCATCAAGGTCGGTGCTGCTACCGAGGTCGAGATGAAGGACAAGAAGCTGCGCATCGAGGATGCCTTGAATGCCACCAAGGCAGCTGTGCAGGAAGGTGTTGTGGCCGGCGGCGGTACCGCTCCCATCAACGCTATCCCCGCTGTGCACGCTCTGTGCGACACGCTGGAAGGCGACGAGCGTACCGGTGCCAAGATCGTGCTGAAGGCTCTGGAGGCTCCTCTGCGCCAGATCGCCAAGAACGCCGGTCTGGAGGGCAGCGTTATCATCGACAAGATCATCTCTGCCAACAAGCCCAACTACGGCTTCGATGCCCAGAACGAGGTCTTTGTCGAGGATATGATCGCCGCAGGCATCGTAGACCCGACTAAGGTCACTCGTTCTGCTCTGGAGAATGCAGCTTCCGTCGCTGAGATGGTGCTGACCACCGAGAGCCTCGTGGCCGACCTGCCGGAACCCCCGACTCCCGCCGCACCTGCCGGCGGTGACATGGGCGGCATGTACTAATAACTGTCCTAAAACTGCATGAATGCTTGATTTTTTGAGCGTACGAAAGCGGATTTGTGCCAAGCTTACGCCAAGAACCAAAGCGCATGATAGGGTAATAGAAACGGCACCTGCTGAAAAGCGGGTGCCGTTTTTGCGTTAGAGGGATTTGGAAAAGAATGTGTAGCACTTGGACAGAGCTTTTTGGCGCGCTCCGGCGTTGTGCTATGCCGCCCTTTTTATGAAAATTCTGCATAAGAGACAGAAAAATCTTTTGTTGGAATTGCTGATGTATCAAATCTGTGCTATACTATTGGGTGTATCACCATGAAAGCGAGGAATAAAACATTGCTGCATTATGATGCGATCCTATTTGATGTGGACGGGACGCTGATCGATTCAGCCCCCGGTATCATTCATACATTGCAAGAGGTTTTCTGCACCATGGGTGTGGATGTATCCGGCATAAACCTGCGCCGGTATCTGGGGCCGCCCCTGCGCAAAAGCTTCGGCGAGCACTTTACCGACCCGGCACTGATCGAAAAGGCTACCGACCTTTACCGTGCGAGCTACGCGGTGAAGGGCAGCCACGAGTGTGCCGTGTTCTCGGGCGTTCCGCAGATGCTGAAAAGCTTGAAGGAGGCGGGCTTTATCCTGTGTACCGCTACCTCCAAGCCCACCAAGGTAGTCATGCCCATTCTGGAAGAGCAGGGACTGGCACAGTATTTTGATTTTATCGGCGGTGCCTCCATGGACGAAAGCCGGGACACCAAGACCGAGGTCGTCCGTTATGTGCTCGGCCAGCCCGCTTTGCAGGGCAAGCGGGTGCTGATGGTAGGTGACCGCAACGATGATATGCGGGGCGCTGCCGACTGTGGTCTGGATGCTGCCGGTGTGCTGTACGGTTACGGCAGCCAGGAAGAGCTGGAGCCCTTCCATCCGGTGCTGCTGGCTGAAAGCTGTGCCGACCTTACCGACCGGCTACTGGCTGTCCGGGTATGACGGGAAGTTTCATTCCTTCGGAAGGAGAATGGTTAGAATATGAGAAGCAATAACCAAAAGGAGAATCAGGCGCTGACCCCGATGCAGAAGCAGGCGGTGCTGGTGTGCATCGTGTGTGCACTGGCGGCGCTGCTGACCATCGGCATCACCCTTACCATGCTCAAGCGGGGCAAGAACCCGACGGAGCAGCCGGGGGATTCTTCCATTGTTACCCCTGCGCCCGCCCCGGAAGGGGAGGAGGATATCTCCGACCACTACCAGATCAACGAAACCTCCAGCGCACTGCTCACCGGGACCGCCGATGCAGGCAATGCCTATCAGGAGCAGACCCTTTTTATTGGCGATTCCAACACGGTGCGCCTGTACGCCAACGGTCTGATCTCGCTGCAGCAGTTCTGCGCGAAAGAAGGCATTGGCACCAGTGCCGCCCTGAACGAGGGTATCGTCACCTTCAAGCGGGACGATAACCGCTATACCATCGCGCAGGCAGTGGCAAAAATGAAGCCCCGCCGGGTGGTCATCATGCTGGGCACCAACGATAACAGCATGAGCACCGAGGACTTTATCAGCAACTACACTGCGCTGGTGCAGGCCATTCAGGCCAGCTATCCTTATACCGATATCATCGTCAACACGGTGCCGCCTGTCCCGTCCAACCATGCCAACTATCCTAACATGGACCAGACCCGCATTGATGATTTCAACATGGCGCTGTTGACCATGTGCGAGCAGCTGGGGGTCAAGTTCCTCAACTCAGCCGAGGCGCTCAAGGACGCCAACGGCTATGGCAATGTCGATTACTACCAGAGTGGGGATATCCACCTCAAGCCCACAGGCCTGAAGGTACTGCTGAAGTATCTGCGCACCCACGCCTATGAGACTGAGGATCGCCGCCCGGATACAAGCAATATCCCCACCCGCGCCGAGTATACCGCGAACCCCAGCTCTGCTGTGGAAGCACCCAGCAGTTCGGAGGAGGCTTCTTCCTCTGCTGCCGCAGAAGAAACACAATATCAGGCTGATTACCGGGTGGATAGATCCGGCGGCGGTTCTTTGACCTGCGGCAGCGAGAGCGGCAACGCTCTTACCGTCAAGGTGACCAGTGTCGCCCAGAGCGTTACGGTAACTGCTGTGCCGGAGGATGGCTATGTGTTCGTCAAGTGGAGCGATGGCGTGACAAAGCGTACCCGTACCGATACCAATTTTGACCAGAATGTGGATGTGACTGCTGTATTTGCGGCTGCCTCCATCCAGATCAGCCTCAACGGAAGGGCAGTGCTAGGGGATTCCTACACCTTTAAAGCTACCCTCAAGGGTAAGTATCTCGAGGCTTCCAGCATTCGCTGGTATGTCAACGGCAGCGAGGTAACACAAGCTGCCGGTAAGACTACCGTAAAGGGCGAGGTAGACCCCTCTATGCTGGGCGGCACCTTCCGGGTGTACGCTACTGCCAGCTATAACGACTGCACCGTGACCAGCAATAAGCTGGAGCTTATGGTCAGCGGTGCATCGTCCAGCTCGTCCAGCAGCACCAGCAGTTCCAGTGCTTCCTCTAAGGAGGATAAGCCTGCTTCTTCCAAGGATGAAACGTCCTCCTCTAAGGAGGAAAAACCGGCTTCTTCCAAGGAGGATAAGCCCGCTTCTTCCTCCTCGAACGGTACTTCCGAAAGCACCGGCAGCTCCTCCAAGGTGGAGAAGCCCGCTTCCTCTGCGGCCTCTTCTAAGGAAGAAAAGCCTGTCTCTTCTTCGCAGAGCAGCTCCTCTTCCAAGGAGGAAAAACCGGTTTCTTCTAAAGAGGAAAAGCCCGCTTCTTCCAAGACCGAGGCCAGCGCCAGCAAGGAAGCTGCCAACTAAGGGCACATTCCTTCTCTGCGCCGCATAGGCTGGCGTGAGAGGAAGGTGGAGCCCTATGTACTGGCAAGAGATGCGCACGCCCTCCCTGCCCGGGGAAAATGACGTGACCGACGGCAGCGTGGATTACTACGATACCGACTGGGAAAACGTGGATAACAGTGCACTGGAGGAAGAAATGCAGAAATGCGGTCTGACGCCCTGCGAGGGAAAGACGACGTGCCCGGACAACACCCCGGCACAAACAGACCTGTCTGCGTATGAAATTGTTTCTGAATAACGAGAAGCCAGCTCTGCCGGGGGTGGGGCTGGCTTCTCCCTGTTGATACACCAAAGTGGGAAATGCTGAAAAGAAAGTGAGATACTATGGCAAAATATTATTGCATCCTGTTCGATGCGGACAATACGCTGCTCAACTTTGACGCAGCTGAAAACAAGGCGCTGGCCGAAACGCTGGTGAATTACGGCATCGAGCCGGACGCCGAGACTGTGCAGACCTACCGCACCATCAACGAGGAACTGTGGCGGCAGCTGGAAAAAGGCCAGATTCGCCGCGAAAAGCTGTTCGGCGAGCGGTTCAGCCGCTTTTTAAAGGCCATCAATGCCGCCGGTGACGGCGTGGAGATGAACCGCTACTATCTGGAGCAGCTGTCCACCCACCCGGACCTGATGAGCCCGGAGGTGCTGGACGTGCTGCGCGAGCTTTCCGAGGTGGCAACGCTGGCCATCGTCAGCAACGGTGCTCAGAAGGTGCAGACTCGCCGTTTGGCTGAAAGCGGCGTGATGAACTTTATGGAGGACGTGTTCATCTCTGAGAAAATGGGCTGCGAAAAGCCCAATGCCCGCATCTTTGATGCCGCCCTGCGCGCGCTGGGCGTGGAGAACCGGGAGCACGTTCTGATGGTGGGCGACAGCCTGCCCAGCGATATTCAGGGCGGCAGCAACGCCGGGCTGGATACCTGCTGGTACAACCCTAACCACGCCGAGAACCCCGGCAAGGTGATCCCCACCTACGAGATCGCCAGTCTGGAAGAGCTGTATCCGCTGGTGATGGAGCAGGAGGAACTGGCCAATGTTGGCCTGAAGAACCGCCGCCACCAGTGCTGAAATATGAAAAAGAACGGATAACGGATCAAAACTATGCTGATACATTTGGAAAAACTGGGTAAGACCTTTGGCGAAAAGGTGGTGCTGCATGATGTGACCGCCAGTGTCGAGCGGGAGGACCGCATCGGCATCGTGGGACAGAACGGCGCAGGCAAGACCACCCTGCTCAAGATCCTTACCGGCGAATATCAGGACTACGAGGGCGAGTTCAGTGTGACCCACGGGGTAACGCTGGGCTATCTGGAGCAGAACGCAAAGCTGGACACCACGCTGGATATCTACGGCGAGATGCGCGCCACCTTTGCCCCGGTGCTGGATGCCATGGCGCAGATGCAGATCTTAGAGCGCCGCATGGCTGCCCAGCCGGAGAACGCCGACCTGCTGGCGCAGCACGATGCCCTGCAGAACATCGTGGACGCCGCCGATGGCTATAACATGGATGTGAACATCAAAAAGGTGCTGTCCGGCATGGGCTTTGCGCAGGATACATGGCAAAAGAACATTGCGGTGCTCTCCGGCGGCGAGCTGACGCGGCTGCGTCTAGCAAAGCTGCTGCTGGAAAAACCGGACGTGCTCATTCTGGACGAGCCCACCAACCACTTGGACTTTGCCACCATGGAATGGCTGGAAAACTACCTCAAGGGCTACTCCGGCGCGGTGCTGGTGGTCAGCCATGACCGCTATTTCCTCGATAACGTGTGTACAAAGATCTGGGAGGTATCCTTTCAGACCATGACTACCTACAAGGGCAACTTCTCGGCCTATCTGCCCCAGAAGGAAGCCGCCGATGCCCTGCGCCAAAAGCAGCATGATGCCGATGTGGCACTGGCTGAAAAGCTGCAGGACTATGTGGACCGCAACCTTGTGCGCGCTTCCACCACCAAAATGGCGCAGAGCCGCCGTAAGCAGTTGGAAAAGCTGGAGATCACCGAAGCCCCCAAGGACGAGACCAACCAGCTGAAATTCCGCTTTGAATATGACGTAGAACCGTGGAATGAGCTGGTGACGCTGAAAAACCTCAGCATCAAGATCGGGGAGCGTACCCTGCTGGAGCCTTTTACCTATACGGTCTGCCGCGGGCAGCGGCTCATCATTGCCGGTCCCAACGGCGCAGGCAAATCCACCCTGATGCAGGTACTGGATGGCAAGCGCCGCCCCTCCGGCGGCATGGTGCGGCTGGGCACCGGGGCGCGTCCCAGCATTTTTGCCCAGCAGCAGAACCGTCTGGGGCAGGGCAGAGTCATTGATGTAATATGGAATAAGTACCCCCGCATGACCGAGCTGGAGGTGCGCAGCCACCTTGCAAAGTTGGGCTTCCGGGGCGATACCGTGTTCAAACCCTGTGAGGCATTGTCCGGCGGCGAGCTGGCGCGTCTGCGCTTTGCAGAGATCGTGCTGGAACGCCCGAACCTGCTGTTTTTGGACGAGCCCACCAACCACTTGGACATCTATACCCGCGAAAACCTGACCGAAGCGCTGATGGCCTACACCGGCACGCTGCTGCTGGTCACCCACGACCGTCACCTGATGAACAGTCTGGCCTGTCCCATCCTCTACCTCGAGGACGGCAAGGCGGTGCTTTACCCCAGCTACGATGCCCTGATGGGACGTGCCGCCCCGGTGCAGGCTGCGCAGAAGGCTGCGGAACCCGCCAAGACCGGCTACGGCAAGGAGCAGCGCCGCCGCCGCGCCGAGCTGCGCGCCAAGATCAAGGCCTGCGAGGACGAGATGGAGGCCTGCGGCGCACGGGAGGTGGAGCTGGACAACGAGATCAACTCCCCGGAGGTGTACAACGACCCCGACCTGCTGCGCCAGAAAAGCGATGAACTGAGTGACCTGCGCTTCCATCAGGAGGAACTTTTTGCCGCATGGGAAGCCGCCATGGAAGAGCAGGAAGCCTACGAGCAAACGCAGCAGCCCGAAGAATAAAGGAGCGTATCCTCTATGCCTAAAAATCACCGCAACTATCAAAAAACACGGCACATCGCCCTATCTGGTCTGCTGTTTGCGCTGGCCATGGCGCTTTCCTTCATCGAGGGCACGCTGGTCATCCCCGGGCTTTTGCCGGGCATGAAACTGGGGCTTGCCAACATCGTGGTCATGTATGCCCTGTTCTTCATGGGCCCCCGGCAGGCGCTGGTGCTGGATGTGCTCAAGGCACTGTTCGTCTTTCTGGTTTCCGGCTTTACGGCGGGCTTTCTCTCGCTGTGCGGCGGACTTTTGTCCCTTGCGGTGATGTGGGTGCTGTACTATCTTTTGCCGGTGCGTCCTACATGGTTCATCCTGTCGGTCTGTGGCGCACTGGCGCATAACGTGGGGCAGCTGCTGGGCGCGGGGGTCATCATCTCCTCGTCTTTGTCGCTGTACTATGCGCCGGTCATGCTGGTATTGGGGCTTGTCATGGGCGCGCTCACCTCGGTCACCCTGCGTGCGCTGCTGCCCGCGCTGGGCAAAATGGGCTTCAACACCCACGAAAACCGCCCCGAATGACCGACCATTCCGGCAAGGCAGTTGCATTTTGGCCGGAAATCTGTATAATAAGGAAACAACTGTATTTTTATCAAAAAGACCCCAAAGGATAGCGCTGCCGCAGCATGGGAACTTGAGCGGCAGTCGGGAGGTGTTTGTATATGTCTGAAAAAGTTACCATCAAGGTCGAGCGTAAGGAACTCCATCTGCCCACCATCGCACTGCGCGGGCTTGTGGTGTTCCCCAACAACCTTGTTCATTTTGAAGTCGGGCGGGAAAAGAGCATTGCCGCTGTGGAGTGGGCTATGGCCAACAACTCCAACGTATTTCTGGTAGCCCAGAAGGAGATGGAGACCAGCGAGCCCACCCAGCAGGATCTGTACACCTACGGCGTAGTAGCCGAGGTCAAGCAGGTGCTGCGCGTGTCGGACGAGCTGGTCAAGGTGCTGGTGGAGGGCAAGTACCGCGCCAAGCTGACCGAGCTGGATACCACCGGCGATTTTCTGCTGTCCGCCGTGCGCTCCGCTCCCGTGCGTGCCGCAAAGCCCGAAGAAGCTGTGGAGACCGAAGCACTGCTCCGCGCCCTCAAGACTGGCTTTGACGAATATCTTGGCATGAACCCGCGCCTTGCCAAGGACGTGGTGTTCACCATCGTTTCCAGCGATGACCCCATGTTCCTTACCGAGTATATGCCGGCAAACCTCTTGTTCCGCTATGAGGACAAGCAGGCCGTCATGAACGAGAACACCCTCAACGGCCGTTTGCAGCGCCTTGTGGAGATGCTGCGCCGCGAATGTCAGGTGATGAAGATCGAAAAGGAGATCGCGGAAAAGGTCAACGAGTCCATGGACAAGAACCAGCGCGATTACTACCTGCATGAGCAGCTGCACATCATCAACGACGAGCTGGGCGAGGGGGACGATACCCACGCCGAGGCCGATGATTACCGCCGCAAGATCCGGGAACTGCACCTTGCCGAGGACAGCGAGAAAAAGCTGCTCAAGGAGGTAGACCGCCTGTCCCGGATGCAGGGCAGCAATCAGGAAGCTACGGTCATCCGCACCTATCTGGATACCTGTCTGGATCTGCCGTGGAACACCATGACCGTGGATGATCTGGATATCCACCGTGCCCAGCAGATCTTAGACCGGGATCACTACGGCCTGAAAAAGGTCAAGGACCGCATTCTGGAAACGCTGGCCGTGCGCAAGCTGGCACCGGATGTGAAGGCACAGATTATCTGCTTGGTCGGCCCTCCGGGCGTTGGCAAGACCAGTATTGCGCGCTCCATTGCCGAAAGCCTTGGCCGCAAGTATGTGCGCATCAGCCTTGGCGGCGTGCGGGACGAGGCTGAGATCCGCGGCCACCGCCGCACCTACATCGGCGCCATGCCTGGCAAGATCATCAGCGCCATGATCACCGCCAAGTCCTCCAACCCCCTGATGCTGCTGGACGAAATCGACAAGCTGGCAGGGGATTTCCGGGGCGATCCGGCGGCAGCTCTGCTGGAAGCGCTGGACCCGGAGCAGAACAGCACCTTCAACGATCATTTCATTGATATCCCGTTTGACCTGAGCCATGTGCTCTTTATCACTACCGCCAACGATCTGGGCAGCATCCCCGGCCCGCTGCGCGACCGCATGGACGTCATCGAGCTGCCCAGCTATACCCGCGTGGAAAAATACAACATTGCCCGCAAGCATCTGCTGCCCAAGCAGCTCAAGGCCTGCGGTCTGACTGGCAAGGTCACCATGAACCAGAGTGCACTCTACGGCATCATCGACGGCTACACCCGCGAAGCCGGTGTGCGTAATCTGGAGCGCACCATCACCAGTGTGCTGCGCAAGTGTGCCCGCAAAATCGCCGCCGGTGAGGTGGAAAGCGTAGCCGTTACCGCTGCCATGCTGGAGGAACTGCTGGGCCCCCGCATCGTCAAGCCGGACTTCCTCAACCGCACCAACGCCGTGGGCATCGTCAACGGTCTGGCATGGACGAGTGTAGGCGGCGAGACCCTGCCCATCGAGGTGCAGGTCATGGACAACGGCACCGGCAAGATCACGGTTACCGGCTCGCTGGGCGATGTGATGAAGGAGAGCGCACAGCTGGCAGTCACTTGGGTGCGCGTCCATGCCGAGGAATACGGCATCGACCCTGAGCGGCTGAAAAAGTGCGACCTGCACATCCACGCCCCGGAGGGTGCTGTGCCCAAGGATGGCCCTTCCGCCGGCGTCACCCTGACCACGGCACTGGTGTCCTGCCTGTCCGGCGTTCCGGTGCGCGGCGATGTGGCCATGACTGGCGAGATCACCCTGCACGGCAATGTGCTGCCCATTGGCGGCCTGCGGGAAAAGAGCATGGCTGCCTACCGCGAGGGTATGAAGACCGTGCTCATCCCCAAGGACAACGAGCCTGATCTGTACGATGTGGATGAGGAGGTCAAGAAGAACCTGACCTTCCTGCCTATGCAGAACCTCTCGCAGGTGCTGGCTGCTGCTCTGCTCAAGCCGAAGGCTGCAAAGAGCACCGCAGGCCGTCCCCGCACCAAAAAGTCCAAGGCGGGGGAGAGCCGCATCCCCGCTGCGCCTGAGAAGAACCAGCCGGGCGCTGTCTGCTGAAAAATAGAAAGGAACACGCCATGATCTTCAATAAAGCTGATTTTATTGCCAGCTATGGCATTTCCAGCCAGCTGCCCGAAAGTGACCGCCCGGAGCTGAGCTTTTCGGGGCGCTCCAACGTGGGCAAATCCAGCCTGATCAACAAGCTGTGCAGCCGCAAAAATCTGGCGCGCGTGTCCAGTACGCCGGGCAAAACGGCTACCATCAATTTCTATTCGGTGGACGACTGCTATTTTGTAGACCTGCCGGGCTACGGCTATGCCAAGGTGAGCAACGCCGACCGCGAGCGCTGGGATGACCTCATCAACAGCTACTTCGAGGCGCCCCGCCACCACACCCTGCTGGTGCAGCTGCTGGACTGCCGCCATGCTCCCAGCGCAGACGACTTGCAGATGCTGCGCTATCTGCACTACCACCGCATCCCCTATGTGGTGGCACTGACCAAGGCGGACAAGCTGAAAAAGAGCCAGCTTGCCAAAACGCAGGAGGACTTTGAAAACATCTGCCGCCCCTATGGCTGTCAGAAGGTGGTGCTGACCAGCGGCGAAAACGGCTACGGCATCCCGGAGCTGCAGGCAGTACTCAACGCTGCGGTGGCTGCGGAAAACGAGGAAGCGGAGTAACGCCATGGCTTACAACGAATTTGCCTATTTTTACGATGAATTCAATGGCGAAGCGGACTACGATGCCTTGTACAGCCAGATCCATGCAAAGCTGGAAGCCCACGGCATCCATGACGGCATTGTAGCCGATCTTGGCTGCGGCACCGGGGAACTGACCCTGATGCTGACGCAGGCGGGCTACGATATGATCGGCATCGACCAGTCGGAGGAGATGCTCTGCGTGGTGCGGGATAAGGCCGAGCAACTGGGGCTTTCCGGCCGTTTGCTGCTGCTCCGGCAGGATCTGCTTAAGCTGGATCTCTACGGTACTATCCGGGCGGCAGTATCCACCTTTGATACCTTCAACCACATCCCGGATCTGGATACCGCCATTGCCAACGCGGGCTTTTTCATGGAAAAAGGCGGTGTGTTCCTGTTTGATATGAACACCCCCTATAAGCACCAGAAGGTTCTGGGCGATAACGAATTCACCTTTGAGGAAGAGGATGCCTCCTGCGAGTGGCGCAACCACTATAACGCTGCCGACCGCAAGGTGGAGATCACGGTGGATATTGATTATCACGAGACCGGCGAGCATTTCCACGAGGAATTCTGCGAGTATACCTACGATCTGGATACCATCCGTGCGGCGCTGGAAAAGCACGGCTTTGCGCTGGAAAGCGTCTGCGACGGCGAAACTTTCGGCCCGCTGACCGAGGAAAGCCAGCGCTACTTCTTCTGCGCAACAAAACAGTATACACAACTGGAGGAATAACCTATGGCAAACCTGATCCGCGGCCTGTCCGAGAACGGCGGTGTCGTGTTCTGCGGTGTGGATTCCACCGATATCGTCCGTAAAGCCGAAAAGCTTCACACCACAAGCGCCACCTGCAGTGCGGCACTGGGTCGTCTGCTCACGGGCGCGACCCTGATGGGCTCCATGCTCAAGGACGACCGCGACCGCATCACCCTGCGTGTGGCGGGCGGCGGCCCTGCCGGTGTGCTCATTGCCTGCACCGACGGTACCGGCAACGTGAAGGGCTGCATCGACAACCCACTGGTGGAGCTGCCCGCCAAAGCCAACGGCCACTTGGACGTGGGCACTGCTGTGGGCAAGGACGGCGTGCTGACCGTCATCCGGGACAACCGCCTGCAAAAGGAGCCCACAGTCGGGCAGGTGCCGCTGGTGTCCGGTGAGATCGCCGAGGATCTGACCAGCTACTATGCCTACAGTGAGCAGGTGCCCACCGTGATGGCGCTGGGCGTTCTGGTGGACAAGGACCTGTCCATCCTCTGCGCCGGCGGTTTTATGGTGCAGCTTCTGCCCGGCGCTACTGATGCCGAAATCGACCAGTTGGAAAAGAATATCAACGCCATGCCCTCTGTCACCGAGCTGCTCCATGCGGGTAAGACCTCCGAGGACATGATGCAGATGGCGCTGGCAGGCTTCAACCCCAACGTGTTGGACGAGCGCACGGTGCAGTACCAGTGCGATTGCAGCGCTGAGCGCACCAAGGAAATGCTGCTCAGCCTTGGCCGTGCCGAGCTTGAGCGGATGCGGGACGAGGACCCCACCTGTGAGGTGGTGTGCCACTTCTGCCACAGCAAGTATCAGTACGACCTGAACGCTCTGCTTGCCGAGTACGATGCACAGGCCGCACAGACCGCCGAAGCTGCTCAGAGCAACGAATAACAAATACCGAAGCTGCTGCCCATAATTTGGTGCAGCAGCTTTTTTCTGCGTTTCAAAAGCAAGTTGCGTTTATAGCTGCCGCTTTCCGTCACGACCCCTTCCGTGAAAAGACAGGTCTGGAAAATCCGCAGATTTTCCAGACCTGTAAATAAAAATAATCTTTCCGCTGAACATGGTCAAAGCAAAGCGGAGACCATTCCAAATCGTCTGCCTTTTGCTATGTGCAGATATCTGCCGCCACGGTGTACACGGCATTGTAATGCAAGGTCTCCTCCTGCACGGTGCATTCCTCCCGGCGGGCGAAGATCTCGGCATCTGGGAAAGCCTCGTGCAGCGCCCGCAGCCCCTGCAGCCGCGCCAGCGTAAGCGCCTGCGTCTCGGTGCGGCACATCGTCTCCTGTCGCTGCCCGTAATAGGTGGTCTCTTCCACCGCGCAGGGCAGGGGCAGACCGAAAACCTCCAATTGCAGATGCCGGGTGCGGCACAGCCCGTCCCCATCGGGCGCGGAAGGCGAAAGCGCGGCAGAATGCCCCATGAAAAATAGACGGTAATTTGTTGTATTTTCGCCGGTCAGCTGCGGCAGGGTCACTGCCAGCGGAACGCTCTGGTCTGTCTGCCATTCCAGCTGCGCCACTACCGTGCCCGCCGCCGGGGCAAAGATCAAGGTGCCGTCCCGCTCGCTGCGCGCCGTGCCGATCAACCCCTGCCCGGCTTCCACAGTTTGCCCGGGGACTATCAGCATGGTGCCGCTGGTAAGATTTGTGCGCAGCACCGTCCCATTACACCTTGCCCGCAGCCCGTGCAGGGTGCCTGCGGCGATCTCAGGCCGTGCACGGGCAGGGGCAGCCTCCACCGCAAGCCGCCCTTTTTCAAAATTCAGGCTTGCCCACGAGAACTCGCCGCTTTCCAGCAGGGCGTATTCTCCACGGCGCAGCAGCTCCTCGGTTACGGCAGTGCCGGGCTGTAAACCGCAGCTGCGCAGCAC
>OLGM01000266.1_pt1 | contig 37320 bp, 33 predicted proteins | sample 1606001 | NCBI WGS metagenome assembly OLGM01 (sample SAMN03283294) | human gut metagenome | biome: human-associated habitat; material: feces | host: Homo sapiens | place: Peru | collected 2012
GACACGGCCCTTTCACGGCTGTAACATGGGTTCGATTCCCGTACGGGTCATAAAAACGCCTTTGCGCAATGCGCAAGGGCGTTTTTACTTTGTATAAAGAAGAATACCGGACAGATGGCATCTGTCCGGTATTTCTTTTCTAGGTTTAGCTGTTCCGCTCCTGCACATACCGCAGGATGTCCTCCGGTACTTCTGCCAGTGCATCGGCACCGGCGGCAGTCAGCTCGGCGCGGCCGCGGAAGCCCCACAGCGCACCCATGGCGGGCAGCTGGGCGTTGTGCCCAGTGAGGATGTCCACGTCGCTGTCGCCCACAAAAAGGGTGGCGGCGGGGTCTGCGCCCAGCTCGGTCATCAGGGCATACAGCCCGGTGGGGTCGGGCTTGGTGGGCACGCCCGGGCGGTTGCCCCGCACGGCGTCAAAGCGGCCGGTGCCAAAGTAGTGGGCAATGATGCCGCCGCACAGGGCATCGGCCTTGTTGGAGAACACCGCGCACTGGATGCCCTCGGCTTTCAGCGCGTCCAGCAGCGCCGGAATGCCGGGGTAGGGCGCGGTCTTGTCCTCCTTGTGGGCATCGTACCGGGCGGTGAACTGCGCCAGGGTCGCCGCCAGCTGTGCCGGGGTGCGGGCGTCCGCGGGGGAGAACCGCTCCACCAGCTTGGGGATGCCGTTGCCCACCATCAGCTTGAACTGCTCCACCGTAAAGGTGGGCCAGCCGTTTTGTGCGCACACCCAGTTGCCGGCATCGGCAAGGTCGTCGATGGTGTTCAGCAGGGTGCCGTCCAGATCAAATAATACAGTCTTTATCATAAAAAATAGTCTCCATTGGTCTGTGTTAAAAAACGCCCCGCCGACCGTAGGATCAGCGGGGCATCGCAAGTATACTTCTATATCCCCAGAAAATCAAGAGCCGTCAGCGGCACGCTGCGCACCGTGACCTTCTCTTTGCCGGGAAATACAAGCGTCAGATTGGCGCGCTGCACCGTCGCCGCCCAAGGGGATTGCAACGCGGTAAAGCAGGTGTCCGGGTGGAACACGCACAGCTGGTGCAGATGGAACCGGTGCTGCCGGCAGAGCAGCAGCTGTCCCTGCTGCTGCCATACGCCCTCCCGGTGCCAGCCCACGGCGGCAGCGCCCAGCAGGGCGGCAAACACCCCGGTGGGGATGAGCAGCGGCAGGGTAAGGGCAGGCAGGGTGGTGCGAGAGACCGCCGTCAGCAGCAGGCAGAGCGCCAGCGGGATACCCGCCGGTAAAAAGAACGCCATGCTGCGGTCGGTGGTGTCGGCGCGGGTGTCCGGGGGCAGCTGCGCCATCTCGGGCAGCAGCTCCCGCAGCAGCGGAGTGCCCTCCCGCCAGACGAACAACGGCAGCTCCGGGCGGCACGCTCCTGCCGAGACGAACACCGGGCAGTAATGCAGCGCCCAAGTGGCGGGGGAGCGGCGCAGGTCGGCGTAGTTCAGCTGGCTGAGCCGCAGCCGCATCTCGTACCGGCGGACAAGCCCGCCCCGGCTGCCCAGCTGGGTGTCGGTGCGCCAGACGGTATAATGCACCGCCTGCAAGGCGCTGCGCACCAGACTGATGCAGAACAGCGTGCCCGCCAGCACCAGCAGCCATGCCGTGCCCAGCGGCAGCCAGCGGGCGGCAAGCGCCGCCAGCTGTCCCAGCTGCGCAAGGGCAGCGGTCTGGGCGTCCGGGGCGTAGCTCTGGGTCTGGTGGATGGCCAGCCACCATAAAATCAGGGTGGACACACCGTTGGCACCCAGCACCGTAAAGGCCAGCTTTTCGCCGCCCTTGGGCGCGTGCCACAGCGGGTCTGTCACCGGCAGCAGCAGGTCGGCAAGCTCCTCGGCCTGCTGCCGGGTAAGATACAAAGTAATGGTCTGTGTCTGCCCCACAGGGTACAGCACCACCCGGCAGGCACCGGCCAGCCGGTAGACCAGCGGCTGCTCCAGCACCAGCGCCGCCAGACCTTCGGCACGCAGGGCGCGATCCAGCCGCACCCCCAGCCGCCAGCTGACGTGTACCGTGCCCTCGGCATCCACCTGCCAGCGGCCGCCGTAGTACACCGCCCAGCACACCAGACTGATAAGCACAAGCAGTACAAGGTCCTGCCGCAGCGCCGCACGCAAAGCGTCCCAGTTGCGGGCAAAAAGCACCTGTACCAGCGGCAGAAGGTACACAAGCAAAGTCTTGCGCAGCAGATGCAGCGCCGCCAGCGGGTGGAAGTGCTTTTCCCGGTTCATACACTGCCCTCCATCAGTACAGCCGCCAGCGCAGTCGCCTGTGCGGCGGGGATGCCGGGCAGCACCAGTTGCAGCCCCGGGCTGCGCACAAGGAGCACGGTGCACCCTGCTGCCCACAGCAGCGGGGTGCGCAGCAGCTGCACTCCGGTGACCGCCCGGCGCGGGATGCGGCGCAGCACAGGAACAGCCACTCCGGACTGCACCGTGACGCTGTCCGCCGTCAGGGCAGCGACAAAGCTGCAGCAGCGCACCCGGACCAGCGCCACCAGCGCCGTCCATACAACGCAAAAGACTGCGCCCGCCCATACGCTCTGCCAGAAGGCAAAGGGCGCGCAGACCAGCCCGGGCACGGCTGCCCAGACGCAGACCACCCGGCGGGCGCGGGGCGGCAGCACCAGTGCGGTGCGCAGCAGCTCCTGCTCGCTCATTTGTGGGAGGAAAGACCCCACGCATCCATCAGCAGATGCAGGGTGTCGTCCTGTGTCAGGCAGAGCAGCCGGTCCCACGGCAGCAGCACCGTGCTGCCGTGGGGGATGATGAACTCGGTATCCCGGGTGATGCTGACCAGAATGGCATCGCCGGGGATGGGGATCTCCTTGATCTCCTTGCCCGCGAACTGGAAGTCCTCCGGCAGCAGGATCTCGTTCAGGCTGGCGGTGCCGCCGCCCAAGGACAGCAGCTGCCGGATGGTGTCGGTCTCGATCTCCCGCTCCAGAATGTGGCTCAGGTTGTCGGTGCCGCACACCACGGTGTCCACGCCCAGCGTGTGCAGGATGTCCCGGTTCTTGGGGTTGGAAGCGCGCGCCACGGTGCGGTTCACGCCGAACTCCCGCTTGGCGATCTGGCAGGCCACCAGATTGGTCTCGTCGGTGTTGGTCACCGCCACAAAGGCGTCGCAGCTGGCCAGATCGGCGGTGCGCAGGGTGTCAAAGCTCAGAGAGTCGCCGCAGATGACCGGGATATCCAGCGTATCCGCAAGGGTGCGGCACAGCGACTCCTGCGGCTCGATGATGGTCACCTTATGGCGGTGGGACAGCAGGCTCTGGGCAAGATACATCCCCACCCGGCCGCCGCCGGCAATACAAACTTTCATATCGTTACCTCATTCTACGGCCCGTAAAGCGAATACAGGCTGTTTTACTTGGAAAGTGCCCGGAACACCGCCTGCTCGGTCAGCACGGTGGGGCAGATGGTCTCCAGCTCATAGGCCTTGTGGTACAAAATTTGCAGATGCGGGTCGGACACCCGGCAGATGACCTTGTCCCGGCGGAAGATGTTCTTCGCCAGCTGCGCCGCCATCAGGTTCACCGAGTCCTCCTCGGTCACCGCCGCCACGGCGTCGCAGTTCTCTACGCCGCCCCGGCGCAGGGTGTCCGGGTCGGTGGGGTCGCCCACAAGGGCAGTGCCGTGAAAGGTATAATCGTCAAAGGCATCCAGACGCTTGAGCTGCTCGGGGTCCTTTTCCACCACCGAGATATCATGGCCGATGCGTTCCAGATCGCGGATCAGTGCCGCACCCACCTGATCGCAGCCGATCACCAGTATGTTCATGAAGGTTCACCTCGTTGTTCTCAGAGCTTTCAGCGCCGGGCGCAGAAAGCGGACAGACTTCTTATTTTTATAGTATAGCACATTTCCCGGGGCAGATAAATACAGCGCCCGGAGTAAAATTTTTTATAATCTGTATGCACAGCGGCTCATAGTATGGTATACTGGAATTGCTTTTGAAAAAACTACGCACCCAACGGGTGCTGCAGGAGGGATTTATTACGTTTTTCGAGATCATCAAAGCGATCCTGATGGGTATCGTGGAGGGCATTACCGAGTGGCTGCCCATCTCCTCCACCGGTCACATGATTTTGGTGGAGCAGGTCGTCAAGTTCAATGCCAGTGAAGAATTCATGTCCATGTTCCGGGTGGTCATCCAGCTGGGTGCCATTCTGGCCGTGGTGGTGCTGTTCTGGAATAAGCTGTGGCCCTTCGGGCTGCGGCAGGGCAAGGTCATTTCCAAGCCCAGCGTGTGGAACCTGTGGTTCAAGGTGGTAGCCGCCACCCTGCCGGTGCTGGTCATCAGCCCGCTGGACGACTGGATGGAGGCACACTTCTATAACTACATCACCGTAGCCGCCATGCTGATCTTGTACGGCGTGCTCTTCCTTGTGGTGGAGAACCGCCGCACCACGCCCCGGGTCGCAAAGCTGGAACAGATCAGCTACCGGGACGCGCTGCTCATCGGCGTGTGGCAGTGCCTTGCCATCATCCCCGGCACCTCCCGCTCCGGTGCTACCATCGTGGGCGGTCTGCTGCTGGGGCTCTCCCGCGCCTGCGTGGCAGAGTTCACCTTCTATCTGGCCATCCCGGTCATGGCGGGTGCATCCCTGCTCAAGGTGGTCAAGTTCGCCGTCTCCGGCGTATCCATCACCGGCACCGAGATCGCTGTGCTGCTGGTGGGCTGTGTTGTGGCCTTTGTGGTCAGCCTTGCGGCCATCCGCTTCCTGATGGACTACGTCAAGCGCCACGACTTCAAGTTCTTCGGCATCTACCGCATCGTGCTGGGTGCCATCGTGCTGGCTGTGGCGGCAATCACCGCGCTGGCATAAGAGAAATTTGGTTGTGATACAACAAGGGGCTGCTGCACGGCATTCGGTGCAGCAGCCCCTTGTTGTATGGTGCGATTCTTTTTTGGCGGGCTGAACCCTCTCCGTCACCTGTGGTGATACCTCTCCCAAAGGGAGTACGCCCTCTCAGGCGCTCCCGCGCCAGCTCTCCCAAAGGGAGAGCCAAGCCGTAAAGTTCAGCACTAAAGTATTAGGAAAAACGAGAAACTCTCCGGGCGTGCTCTTGCATCTCCCTTTGGGAGAGGTGGCATTGCGAAGCGATGACGGAGAGGGCGCACGCAACGCTCACTCTTCCTCTTTTTTTACCCTTACGCGCCACTTGTGGGACATATACTCCGAGCGCAGCTTGTTGGTGACGAAGGTCTGGCTGCTGTACAGGCCGTGGTGGCCGGAGAGCATATAGCAGATGCCGCAGCCCAGCGCGATGAGCTCCAGTCCTGCGCCGCTGAACAGCTCAAAGCCCAGCAGGATGGAGGGGATCAGGGCGTTGGTAGCACCGCAGAAGATGGACACAAGCCCTACTGCCGCCGCAAATTCGGCGGGCAGACCCAGCAGCGGGCCGAACACGCAGCCGAAGGTAGCACCCACGAAAAAGCTGGGCACCACCTCGCCGCCCTTGAACCCGCAGGCAAGGGTCAGCGCGGTGAGGAAGATCTTGCACAGAAAATCCCACGGCAGCGCCTGTCCCTGCTCCACGGCGGCGGTAATGACGTTCATGCCCGCGCCGTTATACCGCCCCACGCCGAAGAGATAGGAAAAGCCGATGACCAGCACGCCGCCCGCAAAGACCCGCACCCACGGGTTCGGGAGAAGCTTTGGCACGAAGTGCTCCATGAAGTGGAGGGTGTAGCAGAACAGGCGGGAAACGGCAGCGCAGGCTACACCCAGCACGATGACCAGCAGGGCGGTGCGGACGTTCAGCTCCGGTGCGGTGAGGGCAAAGTGGGTGGGTGCGATGCCAAAGACCAGCGAGCAGCCGTAGGCGATAAGGGCAGAGGTAAAGGCGGGGACAAAGGCAGAGGTAAAGGTCAGACCCACATCCTCCACCATCATGGCAAAGCAGGCCGCCGCCAGCGGGGTGCCGAACAGGGCAGAGAAGAACGCAGCCATGCCGCTGATGGTGGCGGTGCGGCGGTCGTGGTCCTTGAGCCGCAGCAGGGTGCCAAGGTTCCAGCCGATGCTGCCGCCCATCTGCAAAGCTGCACCCTCGCGGCCGGCAGAGCCACCGCACAGGTGGGTGAGCACCGTGCCCAGAAAGATGGCGGGCACCAGCAGGATGCTGACCGGCTCGCCGCTCTGCACGGCGCGGATGACGTTGTTGGTGCCCACGCCCTCGCACTTTGTTACCTTATAAAGGGCGGTGATGAGCAGACCCGCCACGGGCAAGAGGAACAGCAGCCAGGGCTGCGCGGTGCGCAGTTCGGTGGCGTGCTCGACAGCAAGATGGAACAAGGTGCCCAGAAGCCCGCAGAGCAGACCCATGGGAACGGCCAGAAAGAACCATTGCAGCGCCACCCGCAGGGCGGCTTCGGCTTCGTGCCGGAATGTATCAAAATCGTTCATAGAAAGTACTCCTGTATATTGACATCCGTTCCGTTTTTCGGAACCGATATAAAATAACACCGCAGGGCAGGGCTGTCAACCCCAAAATGGACAGAGAAAAAACGGTGCTGTTCCATTTTCTGTTTACACCGCTCGCCCGGGTGTGCTATACTGAACAAAAGAGAGACCGCGCGGCAGACGCCGCCGGAAAGATATGGGAGGAAAAACACCATGGAAGCATCCAAAGTCTACTATACGGATTTCCGCTGTCCGGTGGGTACCAGCCTGCTGGACAAGCTGCGCCGGGTGTGCATTGCCGCCGGCATCAAGGACATCGACATGGACGGCCGGTTCGTGGCCATCAAGATGCACTTCGGCGAGCTGGGCAATCTGGCCTTTCTGCGCCCCAACTACGCCAAGGTGGTGGCAGACCTGTGCAAGGAGCAGGGCGGTATGCCTTTCCTGACCGACTGCAACACCCTGTACCCGGGCAGCCGCAAGAACGCGCTGGAGCACCTGAACTGCGCCCAGCTGAACGGCTTCTGGCCCATGACCACCGGCTGTCAGGTGATCATCGCCGACGGTCTGCGCGGCACGGATGAGGTGGAAGTACCGGTGCCGAACGGCGAGTACTGCAAGACCGCTAAGATCGGCCGCGCCATCATGGATGCGGACGTGTTCATCAGCCTGAACCACTTCAAGGGACACGAAGCCACCGGCTTCGGTGGTGCCATCAAGAACATCGGCATGGGCTGCGGCTCCCGCGCGGGCAAGATGGAGCAGCACGCCGCTGGCAAACCCGCCGTGCAGGAGGGCTTGTGCCGCGGCTGCCACCGCTGCGCCAAGGAGTGCGGCTCGGACGCCATTACTTACAATACCGAAAACAAGGCTGTCATCGACTACGACAAGTGCAAGGGCTGCGGCCGCTGCATCGGTGCGTGCAGCTTTGACGCCATCTATTCTCCCAACGACTGCGCCAACGAGCTGCTGGACCGCAAGATGGCGGAGTATGCCGCCGCAGTCTGCCACGACCGTCCCTGCTTCCACATTTCTCTGGTGCAGGACATCAGCCCCAACTGCGACTGCCACGGCGAGAACGATGCGCCTATCCTGCCGGATATCGGCATCTTTGCATCCTTTGACCCGGTGGCGCTGGATCAGGCCTGCGTGGATGCCTGCCTGAGCGCCACCCCGCTGCCCAACAGCCAGCTGAGCGCAAACCTTGCAAAGCCGGGCTGGAACTGCTACCACGACAACTTCAAGGACTCCAACCCCAACATCGAGTGGAAGGCCACCCTTGAGCAGGCCGAGAAGGTGGGCATGGGCACCCGTCAGTATGTACTGAAAAAGGTATAACGACAAAATGGGGCGCTGACCACACGGTCAGCGCCCCATTGCGCTTTAAAAATTGAGTTTAAGCTTCGCCGTTTGTCTCCGGCACAATGCCGTCCAGCACGGTCTGCAGCGCCTGCCAGTTTTTCAGGGTGCAGCCGGGCAGGGTGTCAGCGTCCAGCCCTGCGTCCGCGATGCGGCCGGTCATGCTGTCCTTATCGCTGAGCAGGTCCAGCGCGGCGTCCTTGATCAGCGGCCATGCTTCGGCAAAGCCCTCCTGCTGGTTGTCGGTCAGGCCGTCGTACCAGCTGTAAAAGGCATCCTGAATGGCTTCCGGGGAGCGGCTGGACATCCGTGCGTCCTCGGCCCAGTGCAGCAGCGATGCCGCCGCGATGACCGATTTCAAAGAGCAGCCGGATACCCCGGGCCCCCAGCCCAGACAGGGCGCAAAGGCGTTTTCTGTGCCGGTGATGGAGAACACCGAGTTCTCATCAAAGTTGCCGGGGTTCAGCTCTCCGGTGTTGGCTTCTGTGGTGGAGGAAGGCAGCTCACTGCTGCCGGAAGCGGATGCGCTGTCCGAGGCGGGCGCAGCGCTGGATGCGGGGCTGCTTGCAGAGCCGCCGCAGGCTGCCAGCAGACAGCCCAGTAAAGCGGCGCACAGCAGCAGCGCAAGGGAGCGGATATATTTCGATGTCATAAGAAAAACCTCCGTAACTGGTGCCCCGGCAAGCCGCCGGAGCAAAGCGGGATCTACACCCTAAGTATACGTTCTGCGCACGGCGTTGTCAATCGTTCCGCGCAGGACGAATTTCAAGCAGACCTGTGCAGGATATACAAAAATGCAGCTTGAATTTCGGGCAGTTCCACGCATTGACATTCTCCGCGCTGGCTCGTATAATCAAAAGCAGACAAGTGAATTTATCAGTGCGTGTAACTGTTCGATCAGGCATGAGCATCAGAGGGAAGGCGGCAACGGCATCCCTTTGGTTCTTGTGCCCTTTTTCTTTTTTCACAAAAGCTGCGGCATGGAAGCGGAGGAGTGCGGCGATGCAGGCTGTAAAGGTATTCAATAACAATGCGGTGTCGGTGGTCATGCCGGACGGCAGGGAAGCCATTCTCGTGGGCAACGGGCTTGGGTTTGGCCGCCGCCCGGGGGACGTGATCGACAAAAGCCGCGTTTCCAAGGTGTACTATGTGCAGAACGAACTGCAGACCAAGTTCCTCAAGATGCTGGATAACGTCACCCCGCAGGTGATGCAGGCCGCCGAGCGCATCTCGCTGGCGGCAGAGGAGCAGGGCATCCTGCTCAGCAGCAAAAGCACCATCTCGCTGGTGGACCACATCAGTTTTGCGCTGGAACGTGTGGAGAAGGGCACCTTTCTGCCCAACCTCATGCTCTCAGAGACCCGGATGCTGTACCCGAAGGAGTACGCAGTGGGGCAAAGGGCGCTGGAGCTTGTCCGGCAGTTCTGCGGCGTACAGCTGCCGGAGGACGAAGCGGGCTACATTGCCCTGCATCTGGTAGCCGGTGCGGCGGACGGCGCGCTGGCCTATGATACCGTAAAGTTTGTCAAGGCGGTCAAGGAGATCATCTGCGATACCTATCACTGCACCTTTGAGGAAGAAAGCCTTGAGACTACCCGCCTGACCGTACATCTCAAGTTTCTGGCGGCGCGCATCCTGCGGCACACCCCGTGGCAGGACGCCGGGCTGGAATCCATGTATACGGTGCTTTTGCAGCGCGACAGCCGCAACGAGGTGTGCTTACAGCGCATCAATGCCTATCTGCGGCAGGAATTTGATTACGAGCTGGATCATCAGGAGCAGGTCTATCTGCTCATCCACCTGACCAAGATCGTAGGATAAAACGCTTCAACAGGGCGTCCGGAAGCCCTGCGGAATAGAAATCATCCCCCAAAACAGTCAAGTCAAAAAGTGAGGAGTATTACACGATGAAAGAAAAAGTCATGAATGGCTTGGAAAAGTTCTCCAAAGCCATGCTCTCACCGCTGTCGTATATCTCGGCAGCAGGCCTGATCCTTGTGCTGGGCGCATTGCTTACCAGCACAAGCCTTAGTGCGATGATCCCCGTTCTGCAGTGGACCCCCATCAAGCTGCTGGGACAGCTGATCTACAACTGCATCATGGTCATCATCAACAACCTCAGCCTGATGTTCTGCGTGGGCATCGCAGCAGCGCTTGCCAAAAAGAACAAGCAGCAGGCTGCCATCATCGGCCTGATGAGCTACTTTATGTACCTGACCGCCGGCAACGTCACCCTGACCCAGCTGGGTATGCTGGCGGAAGCCGATCCCCTTGTGGGTCTGTACGGCACCGGTCAGTCCACCGTGTTCGGCATCCAGACGGTGGATATGGGCGTGTTCGGCGGCATCCTGCTGGGTCTGGTCTGCGGCTGGGTGTACAACCGCACCTGTGAAAAGCAGTTCAAGGGCATCATCACCCAGATCTACTCCGGCAACCGCTGGTCCTTTACCTGCATGGTGGTCTTTTCCATCCTGTTCGGCTTTGGTTCCTGCTTCTTCTGGCCGCCGGTGCAGAGCGTGATCAGCGCACTGACCAACTTCATTGCCGCTTCCGGCAACTTTGGCCTGTTCCTGTACGGCTTTTTGGAGCGGTTCCTCATCCCCACCGGTCTGCACCACCTCATCTACACCCCCTTCCAGTTCTCTGCACTGGGCAACAGCCTGACCGTGGGCGATGCCACCTACACCGGCTCCTATATCGTCATGATGATGGAGTACAGCATGGGTCTGCCCTTCTCGGACGGCATCGTGTGGATGTACACCGGCTTCACCAAGACCTTCGGCTACTTTGGCATCGTGGCAGCCTTCATCTTCTGCGCCCGCAAGGAGAACCGTAAAAAGACCGCTGCCGTTCTGGTGCCGCTGGCCTTTACTGCTTCTCTGGCTTCCATCACCGAGCCGCTGGACTTCATGTTCTGCTTCACTGCTCCCATCCTGTGGGTGGCACACGCCTGCATCTCCGGCTTGTTCATCGTGCTGCTGCACATCTTCCATGTCACCGGCTTTACCACCAACCTCCTCGGCTCGGTGCTGATGAACCTTTCTGCTGGTGCAGATAAGACCAACTATCCCACCCTGTACCTGCTGGCGCTGTGCCAGATCGCAGTGTACTTTGTGGTGTTCACCCTGCTGATCAAGGCCTTCAACCTGCGCACCCCCGGCCGGGAAGAGGTGAGCACCGAGACCGCGGGGAGTGATGCACCCGCCAAGAAGGCAAGCGTGAAGAACGCTGCCGAGGTCCAGTGCGTCATCGATGGTCTGGGCGGCAAGGAGAACATCCTGTCGGTGGACAACTGCTTCACCCGTCTGCGTGTAAACATCAAGGACCCCGCAAAGCTGGACGAAGCTTCCATCAACAAGCTGCCGAACAGCGGCATCGTGAAAAAAGGAACGGATATCCAGATCGTTTACGGTCTGCAGGTAGCCGATATCAAGCGTGCCGTGGAGACACAGCTGGAAAACCAGTAAACCGCTTTTCCGTGTCCCGGCGGACTATGCCGGGCTAACCTGAAAAATACAAAAAAGGAGAGGTTTCTATTATGGTCATTACTATTGCTGGCGGCGGCAGCACCTTTACTGCCGGTATCGTTAAATCCATCGCCCTGCGCCGCGAAGAACTGGAAGTGGACGAGATCCGTCTGTTCGACATCAACAAGGAGCGGCAGGACAAGGTGGCTGTCGTGGTGGACTGGGTCCTGCACGAAGAACTCAAGACCAACATCAAGCTGGTGGTCACCACCGATGTGCAGCAGGCTTACACGGATACCTCTTTTGTGTTTGCCCAGATGCGCGTGGGCGGCTACGCCATGCGGGAGCAGGACGAAAAGATCCCTCTGCGCCACGGCTGCGTGGGACAGGAGACCTGCGGCTGCGGCGGCATGGCCTACGGAATGCGCACCATCTTCCCCATGATCAAGCTGATCGACGATGTGGAAAAGTATGCCAAGAAGGACTACTGGATCCTGAACTACTCCAACCCCGCCGCCATCGTATCCGAAGCCTGCCGCAAGCTGCGCCCGAAGGCACGGATCATCAACATCTGCGATATGCCCATCGCCATCATTGACGTGGTGGCAGCTGCCATGGGCATCCAGAACAAGAAGGAGATCGTTTACGATTACTTTGGCCTGAACCACTTCGGCTGGTTCACCTCCATCCAGTACCACGGCGAGGACCTGATGCCCAAGCTGCGCGCCTACATCAAGGAGAACAAGATCCTTCTGCCGGAAAGCTACCTCAAGGGCATGGGCGCGCTGACCTCCTCCAGCAGCCAGAACCGCCACACCAAGGGCAGCTGGTACTATGTGTGGAAGGGCGAGTACGAGATCATGGAAAACTTCCCGGAGTACCTGCCCAACACCTACCTGAACTACTATCTGCAGGCCAAGGAGTTCGTGGAGCACTCGGACCCGAACCACACCCGCGCCAACGAGGTGGAGGAGACCCGCGAAAAGAACCTGTTCGACGGCATCGACCACTACCTCAAGACCGGCGAGGTGGACGCCAACACCTTCTATGCCGGCAGCCACGGCGACTGGATCGCAGATCTTTCCGCTGCGCTGAAGAACGACACCAAAGCACGCTTCCTCATCATCACCGAGAACCGCGGCGCGATCCCCAATATGCCCTATGACGCAATGGTGGAGCTGCCCGCCTACATCGGCAAAAACGGCCCGGAGGTCATTGCCCGGGACAACATCCCGCTGTTCCAGCAGGGCTTGATGATGCAGCAGCTCAACAGCGAAAAGCTGCTGGTAGAGGGCTGCGTGGAAGGCAGCTACGAGAAGGTGCTGCAGGCCTTTACCCTGAACAAGACTGTGCCCAGCATGAGCGTTGCAAAGGCCATTCTGGACGATATGATCGAAGCCAACAAGGGCTACTGGCCGGAGCTGCACTGAGCAGCCGGCTTTCCCGCCGCCGCAGGCATTGCCGCCTGCGGCGGCTTTTTTTATGCGCATTGACCTTTGCACAGCAAGGGCTTATAATGAGAAAAAACCATTGGAAGCGAAAGGAAGCACACCCATGCAAAACAGAGCCTCTGCAACCCCCAGCCGCCCGGTCACCGGGCGCTTTGCACCCAGCCCCAGCGGACGGCTGCATCTGGGCAATCTGGCGTGCAGCCTTCTGGCATGGCTCAGCGCAAAAAGTCAGGGCGGGCGCATCGTGCTGCGCATCGAGGATCTGGATGCCGAGCGCTGCCCCCGCGTCTACGCCGACCTGCTGGAACAGGATCTTGCATGGCTGGGGCTTACATGGGACGAGGGCGGCAGCACCGGCGGCGCACACGCGCCCTATTACCAGAGCGAGTGCGGGGACATCTATACCCAAAGCTACCGCAAACTGGAGCAGAGGGGGCTGGTGTACCCCTGCTTCTGCTCCCGCTCCCAGCTGCACGCCGCCAGCGCACCCCACACCTCGGACGGCAACGTCATCTACCCGGGCACCTGCCGGGGACTGACGCCGGAGGAAATTGCGGAAAAGCGCAAAAAGAAAGCCCCTGCCTATCGCCTGATGGTGCCGGACGAGGAGATCACCTTTACGGACGGCTGCATGGGCACCCACACCGAAAACCTGCTGCGGGACTGCGGCGACTTCTATCTGCGCCGGGCAGACGGCGTGTTTGCCTATCAGCTGGCAGTGGTGGTGGACGATGCCCGCATGGGCGTCACCGAGGTGGTGCGCGGGGCAGACCTGCTGTCCTCCACGGCGCGGCAGCTGTACCTGTACCGTCTGCTGGGTCTGCAGCCGCCCCACTTTGCCCACTGCCCGCTGCTGCTGGCGGCGGACGGGCGGCGGCTGTCCAAGCGGGACGGCGACCAGAGCCTTGAAAACCTGCGGGCAAAATATACCGCCCCGGAGATCATCGGTAAGCTTGCCTATGCCTACGGCTTGCAGCCGGAGCCGGCACCCCGCACCCCGGAAAGCCTTGTGCCGGACTTTGCGTGGACAAAAGTCCCCAAGCAGGATATCTGCCTGCCCGAGGGGCTGTTTTAAAAAAGGAAATGAAAAAACGACCCCTGCCAGCGCCAAAGGCGCTGACAGGGGTCGCTTTTTCTTTCTTTCTTTCTTATGCTCTCCGCACCTGTGGCAGCTGGCTGCGCTCGGCGGCGGTAAAGGCGCTGTCCAACGCCAGTGCCAGCAGCGCACCCAAGGCCACATCGATGCAGCTGTGCTGCTTGAGCAGCACGGTGGAGCAGACGATGGAAATGCACAGCACAGCGGCTGCGGGACGCATCCAGCGGCGGCGCGGTGCATCAAAGATATGGCTGCGGTAGTACGCCAGCAGCAGCGTTACCGAGTTGAACACATGGATGGAAGGGCAGACGTTGGTGGCGGTGTCGGTGCGGTACAAAAAGCGCACGGTCTGCGCAAAGATGTCGCTGCCCGGCACCCAGTAGGGGCGCAGGTCCAGCGCTGTGGGCAGCACCGCGTAGCACGCCAGTGCAATGGTCATGCCGGAGAACAGCGGCAGGCACAGCCGCCAGAAGTCCTCACGCGGGGCCTTCCACAGCAGATAGAACAGGGTAAAGGGAATCCACACAAACCATGCAAAGTAGGGAATCACCGCATATTTGCAGAAGGGAATCAGATCGTCCAGACGGCAGTGCACCAGAATGCTGCGCAGGGGGACGTTTGCCTCCAGATAATGAAAGACGGACAGATAAAATATAGTATACAGCGCCATGAACCCGATGGGGTGGCGCGCAAGCCAGCTGCGTTTCATAGAATAGCCTCCTTTTGCAGAAGAGCAGAACTTGATAGCATTGAGAAATTATACGCCCGAACGATGAAGATTGCAAGAACGAAAGGTGAAAACTTTGTCAAGCACTGAAAAAATAATTTGTGGAACCTGTAAAAAATACCAGCAATCTTCTGCTGATAATACGAATCAGAGCGGCGGTTTCCTGCAAAAAAGAAAAAATCCACCCCTTCATCGGTCTTTCACAGACCGGCAAAGGGGTGGATGTTAAAATTTAAATCACACTCTGCTCCAGCCAGCTGCCGCGGCGGAAGCGCAGATAGAAGCACAGCGAGCGGAACACCCAGTCCAGATACATACCCATCCAGATGCTCAGCAGCCCGCCGCCGAAGCACAGCACTGCCAGATAGCAGAAGCCCACCCGGAACGTCCACATGGACACGATGCTCACGGTCATGGTAAAGCGGGCGTCACCGGCGGCGCGCAGGATGTTGGGCAGGGTAAAGCTGGACGGCCACACGAACAGGGAAACGATGTTGAACCACACCATGATGTCCAGCGCCATGGCCTGTGCTTCCGGCGAGAGGTTGAACAGGGACACCGCGAACCGGTTGGCAAAGAAGAACGCCGACAGGTTCATCACCCACGCGCCGCAGTAGGCGGTCAGCATCAGACGGCGGGAGTAGTACACCGCCTGTTCCTTTTCGCCTGCGCCCAGACACTGTCCCACCACGGTCAGGGCAGCCATGCCCACGGCGTTGGCGGGAACGTTCAAAAAGGTGGTGGTGGTATTGGCTACCGCATTTGCGGCAATGGCTGCTGTGCCAAGGGTGGAGGTCAGGCTGGAGACCGACAGCTTGCCGATCTGGAACATTCCGTTCTCGATACCGGCAGGGATGCCCACCCGCAGGATGCGCCGGATCAACCCGCCGTTCGGTGCCATCGCCCGCAGGCTGTCCACCCGCAGGGCGCAGTCCGGCTTTTGCAGCAGATACAGCACCACCGCGCAGGCAATGGCGCGGGACACAAGGCTGGCAAGCGCCGCGCCCATGACCCCCATGCCGAAGCCGTAGATCAGCACCGCGTTGCCGCCGATGTTCACCACGTTCATCACCAAGCTGGACAGCATACTGATCTTGCTGTTGCCCTGCGCCCGGAACAGCGCCGCACCGGCGTTGTACAGGCCGATGAAGGGGTAGCTCAGCGCCGAAAGCAGAAAATAGGTCTCGGCATAGTGCATCACGTCCGCGTCAATGGAGCCAAAGATGCCCCGCAGGATGGCGTGCCGCCCGCCGATGACCACCGCCGCCACCAGCACACTGAAGCTGGACAGCACGAATAAGATCTGCGCCGCCGCCGCCTTGGCGTTTTTTGGCTCCTGATGGCCGATGTACTGGCTGGTGACCACCGCGCCGCCGGTGGCCAGTGCGCTCATGATCTGGATCATCAGGGTGTTGAAGCTGTCCACAAGGCTTACGCCGGACACGGCGGCTTCGCCCACCGAGGATACCATCAAGGTGTCAGCCAGACCAATGGTCACGCTGAGTGCCTGCTCCGCGATCAGCGGCAGCAGCAGCGCCACCAGCGCCTGCCGTGGAAACAGGGGAGTGGATGTGAATTTGGACGATTTCATGCTGTCCTCCGTTGCAAATGACAAAAAAGCTCGAATACTCCTATCATACAGCGGAAGCGGTCGAAATGCAAGTGATGTATACAATAATTTCCCTGCTCAGGCAAATTCTTTGCTGGGCACGGCAGGGTAGCCGTAGTAAACAACGTAGTCAAAGGGCACTGCCGGGTCAGCATTCCACTTGCCGGTGCAGCTGCGCACACTGGCGGCAAGGCTTGCCGGGGTAGGCGGAGTGCCGGGGTCTACCTTGTCGGTGCACACGGTGTTCCACACCGCAGCGCCAAAGGCGGCGCAGTTGTGCCATGCCGACCACTTGTCTGCCTTGGCAAGGGCGGCGTTCACAGCTGCCAGCTGCTCCGCGTTCATGGACAGCTGCAGACAGGTCAGGTTGGCGTAAAAATCCGGGAGATAGTGCGTATTATAGCTTTCGACATTGTACCACAGCCCGGCGTGCTCCCGGTTGTTGCCCCGGGTGCCCATGGTAATGCTGGTGCCCGGCGCAATGGAAAGCCCGCCCACCGCAAGGTCGGCGTCAGTGTTGTTGGTCACCGCAAGAAACACATGACCGTCAATGTTGACGGGCGTATCCTTTTCCACATAGGTGGTGTAGAGCCGCAGCACCGCCACGGCATCCTCGGCAGGGGCGGCACCGGCGGTGTCTGCCGGGGTCTGCACCGCGCAGGGGGCAAAGCGGTAGGCTGTGCCGTGCTGGGCAAGGAAGGCGTAAGCGTTCCACAGCGAGGTCTCGGTGCCGGTGCGGGCGGTCAGGGTGCGGGGCTCCTTGGCTGTGGGCTGGGCAGCGGGCGCATCCTCGGCATAGGCGGTAAGGCTTATGCACAGCGCAAGGCCGAGGACAAGCAGCAGGCGGGAAAGCTTTTTCATGGGTGTTCCTCCGTATCAGCAATATTTTCTATAAGCTTAAAGCAATTTGCCGGTCAGGTCAAGCCGTTTGTTGCCCTTTACCCTCGGACGCAGTTGTGTTAAAATAAGGTTGCAGCCCGCCCCGCTGTGCAGGAGAGGGGCGCTGTTTTGGTAAATGATAAGATATATGATAAGAAGGTAAAACCCATAAGGGGGTAAACTATGCAGCAAACTGCGCACAAGGTCGTTGTCATCGGGCATCGCAACCCGGACACCGACTCCATCTGCTCTGCCATTGCCTATGCAGAGCTGAAAAATAAGACCAGTGATCTGGTCTGCGAGGCCCGGCGTGCGGGCAAGATGAATCAGGAAACAGAATTTGTGCTGAAAAAGTTTGGGGTCACGCCGCCCCGGATGTGCACCGACGTCAACCCGAAGATCCGGGACGTGGATTACCGCCAGATCCCCGGCATCCCCGGCTCCACCAGCCTGCGCAAGGCGTGGGAGATCATGCGCGACCAGAAGATCGACACCCTTGCCGTGACCAGCGAGGACAACGAATTGCAGGGACTCATCACGGTGAAGGATATCGCCACCGCCAACATGGACCTGTTCGACACCGGCATCCTCGCCAAGAGCCGCACCAGCTACCGCAATATTCTGGAAACGCTGGGCGCTACCATGGTGGTGGGCAGCGAGGATGCGGTGTGCACCACCGGTCACATCCGCATTGGCACCGCTACCCCGGAAATGCTGGAAAGCAACATGGAAAAGGGTGATATCGTCATCCTGACCAACCGCTACGAAAGCCAGCTCTGCGCCATCGAGAAGGAAGCTTCTCTTATCATCATCTGCAACGGCGCAAAGGTAGGCCGCACCATCCAGCACATTGCCGCCGAGACCGGCGTAGCCATCATGAGCGCCCCCTGCGATACCTACGCGGCGGCAAAGCTCATCAGCCAGTGCGCGCCCATCTCCTATTACATGACCCGGGACGATATCATGAAGTTCACCCTCGTCAGCCCGGTGGCAGACGTCACCCGCGTGATGGCAAAGGTGCGCCACCGCTATTTCCCCATTCTGGACGCAGACGGCAAGTATTGCGGTATGATCAGCCGCCGCAACATCATCAACCTGCGCAAGCGCCGCATCATTCTGGTGGACCACAACGAGGCCACACAGGCGGTGGAAGGCTTTGATCAGGCCGAGATCTTGGAAATCATCGACCACCACCGCATCGGCAGTCTGGAGACCAGCGGCCCGGTGTACTTCCGCAACCAGCCGGTGGGCTGCACCGCCACCATCGTCACCCAGATGTACGATGAAAACGGCGTGGCCATCCCGCAAAAGACCGCCGGTCTGCTGCTGGCCGCCATCCTGTCGGATACGCTGGTGTTCCGCAGCCCCACCTGCACCCCCATCGACGTGAACGCCGCCAACCGTCTGGCAAAGATCGCCGGGGTGGACATCAACGAGTTTGCCAACGAGATGTTTGAAGCCGGTGAAAAACTGGACGGCAAGACTGCCGAGGAAGTGTTCTTGCAGGACTTCAAGGTGTTCATGTGCGGCGATATCCGCTTTGGTGTGGCGCAGGGCAGCTATATGACCCACAAGAACCTGACCGCCGCCGAGGCGCTGCTGAAGCCGTATCTCGAGGAGGCACGCAACAAGCAGAACGTGGAAGATATCTATATGCTGCTGACCGATGTGCCCAAGGAGGAGAGCGTGGTCATCTGCAACGGACGCTACGCCGCCGAGGTGCTGACCGATGGCTTCGAGACCCAGCCCGCCGCCGATGCCAGCTGGACACTGCCGGGCGTGGTGAGCCGCAAAAAGCAGTTCATCCCCGCCCTGATGACCGCTTATCAGGAGCTGTAATGGAAGGGGGCGACCCCCTCAGTCACCTGCGGTGACAGATTCCCCCTTTTGTCGCTACGCGACATCTTCCCCCGACGCGGGGGAAGGCGTCCCTCTCGGGGACGCCTTTTAGTGATGACGGAAGGGGTGGGCTTTCCAGAAAAGCACACGGAGGGCAAAATGTTTGATTTTCTTTCTAAAAAGGACCGCACCCCGCCCGCGCTGCCGGAGGGCACGGAGCGGCGGCACTACACCATCACCGGGCAGGTGCAGGGGGTGGGCTTCCGCTACCGGGCGCGGTACGCCGCGCAGACCCTCGGTCTGACCGGCTGGGCGCAGAACGAGGACGACGGCAGCGTGACGCTGGAAGTGCAGGGCGACCCGGACAAGTTCATCTCCCTGTTCGCCATGATCCAGAAAAGCGATTATATCCAGATCACCGACATCCGCCAAAAGAACATCCCGCCCGACCCGTGGGAGCGCGGCTTCTCAGTAAAGGGCTATTGAATAAAAAGCAGCGGGGCTGCTGTACCATAGAAGGTGCAGCAGCCCCGTTTTTGCTTGCAAAAACCCCGGAGCGCATTTGCGCTCCGGGGCAAAACTCAAGACATGAGAAAGTGTGTTTATTCGCTGACCATAAAGAGAACCAGAGTGTAATCCTTTTGCTTGGTAACGGTAACACCGAACTTAGCCGGTTTCTCGACACCAAAAGTATTCAGGATATTCTGGATATTGGACATACCGTTTTTGACAGCCGCAGACAGAGTATCCTTGGTGAGCTCTCCAGAGTTCAAGACAAGCACATCCACCGGCGCAACCTTTTTGCCGTTTGCTGCCGCCTCAAGAGTATTCAGCAGCTCGGTCTGTGCGGCAATATAAGATTTCTGATCTTGTGCGATCATGGCATCCCAAACCTTGACCGTAGCAGGCAGGCACCTAGCGCTGATCGTGGTCAGTTCGGCATCCTCGGTCAACTCCAGATTGACATCCTTGCCCAACTCCACAGTCCATTCAGCAACGCTCTTTTCCAAAGCAGCATCGCGTTCTACGGGAGCGCTGATGGGACCACCGCAAGCGGTGAACATAGCCAGAGCCATGATACCGGCCAGAAGAACGGCCACAAGACGTTTCATCTTTTTCATGTTACATCCCCTCCAGAATGAAATGATTCACAGGCTGTTTTGTGTCCCAAATGCACAAACGACCTATACTCATTTTACAGCGCAGCCATGGCCGCGTCAATGGACAGATTGCCTGAAATTTCCAATGATTTTTGGGCGCTATGTCAGAGCTGTCAGATATAAAAACCCGGAGAGCGGTTGCTCTCCGGGAAGATCGTTGGTTGATTTACTTGTTATAGTTGGGGTTCCTGATCTGGAATGCGATGCCCATGTAGCTCTTGGTATTGCTTGTCTTGACAACGACACCGACCTTAGTCCAGTTGCCGCTCTGCTGGATATCCACATTGGCATCAGTCGAGACCTTCTTGGAGATCTCGGTCAGGATAGCGCTGAGAAGCGTATCGGAGTAGGTGTAGTTTGCAGTCACAGTAATGGTCAGGTATTCCTTATCCTTACCTTCGATGTGAACTTTGCCGATCAGCTTATAACCAAAGATGCTGATACCGCCCTTGAGATCTTCCTCCAGATGGGCAGCAGCGATCCTTTGCAGATCGCGATCATTCTGCATGGCTGCGCTGCTCTTGCTGCGGATCTGGTTCATCACCTTTTCCTCGGCTTCCGAGTTCTCGTTCGAACCGCCGCCACCGGAACAGGCAGTAAACATCAGCATGGCCATTGCACCTGCAAGCAGCAGAGCGACGATCTTTGACAGTTTTCTCATAGGGGTATCCCTCCAATCAGCTTTTTTTGTGGTTATGTTTCTTCTTTCTGAAAAGGCTTTGCGCAACCATTGTCGCCTTTCTGCCCTGATTATATCCGACAGACGACGCTTTTGTCAATCGGGAATATCGCTAAAGTTCCTGAAACAGTTTCGTGAAAAAGGATGAAAACAGGTCATCTTTGCTTCGATTCTGCAACGATTTGGTGCTGACTTTGTCGACAATCTGCCAAATACTGCTGCGCCTGCTGTGATTGCGCCCTTCGGCTGGGCAAGGATGCACTTAAATTTGGACATATGTTGTGCTGAAACTCCCTCAGTCTCGCTGCGCTCGCCAGCTCCCTCGGAGAGGGAGCCTCTGGCGAAACCACAAGCTTTGCACTTTAGATGGAAACCTTGCCGCGATGCCAAAGGCCCCATCCCAGAGGGGGCTGGCATCGAGCGCAGCGAGATGACTGGGGGAGTTTTTCCTCTATTTTGCCTTTTTACACATTTTCACCACGTTTTAGTGGTAAAATCATGTCTGAATTGAAATAGTATCGGAGGAGATTCCCATGCAACACTGTCCCGCCCGCGCGGCACAGCGGCTGGCGGCGGCAGTTCTGGCGCTGGCTTTGCTGCTGTGTGCCTTTTTGCCCCGTGCCCACGCCGCCGAATTGCAGGAGAAAAACGGTATCCTGCTGCTCAGTTTTGATACCAGCCATATCCTTTCTATCGGCAACCAGACCTCCGGCAAGTGCAGCCTGTACGCACTGCGTTATGCCCGCACCATTCTGGATGGCAAGGTCTGCTCCGGCAGCGGGATGTGGTCGAACGGAGCGGTGTGGTCTGCTGCGGGCTACACAGGATATTCCGGCACCCGCGCCGAGTGCCTGAAAAAGCTGTACACCGAGCTTTCCGCCGGGCGTCCGGTGATCGTACATCTGAAAAACACCACGGTCAGCGGGGTAAAGCGCCATACCAACCGCACCTCTACTTATGAATACCATCTGACCTCCTCCGGCTGGAGCGAGGTGAACTACCCCCACATTGCCACCAGCAGCACCTATGGCCACTGGGTGTGTGTGGCGGGCATCTCGCCCACCGCCGACCCGGAAAACCTGACCGAGAGCGATTTCTACGCCCTTGACCCCGCCCGGGTCACCGCTAATGGCCGCCTTGCGGTCACCCGCCTGCTGGATAATACTCTGTGGGTGGAAAATTCTCCCCTGAAAGTGCTGGGGTGACCATACACCCCCAAAGCCCGCCTGCCCGGCGGGCATTTTTTGTTGGTTCACATCTTTTGTGACCTGCTTTTGTATCCAACAAATTGACGTAGCTGTCTAAAAATAATTGGAAATTTCAGGCAATCTGTCCATTGACGCAGCGTGGGCTGCGTTGTAGAATGAGCGTAGGTCGTTTGTGCATTTGGGGCATAAAATAGGCTGAAAATCATTTCATTTTGGAGGAATGTAACATGAAAAAGATGAAACGTCTTGTGGCCGTTCTTCTGGTCGGCATCATGGCACTGGCAATGCTCACTGCTTGCGGAGCTGGAAATATGGCTGCGCCGGGAAGTGATGTTGAAAAGGCAGAAGCTTTGTATATGGATGTTTACAATGCTGTGCTGAATACTAATTATACGAATGATGTGGAGCTGAAAACGAAGGCAAGACAGATTTTGGACGATAGTCTGAATGAAGATGGCACCCTGAAGAGCGGCAAGAAAATGACCGTTGTACTGGATTCGGATAATCTCTTTGTTCAAACGGCTGTCACGATCCTTCAGAAATCAGGCAGCGATCCTGTTCCCTATGGCATTACCAGTGAGGAACTGAATCAGATGATTACGCACAAGGATGAGACGATTGCTGAAATTAGAAAGAGTGTTGGCAACAACATGGAGTACATCAAGAATAGTACGACCAATATCGCCGTTGGCGCTGTGAAGAAGGGCGATAAGACCTATGTTGCAATTGCTATGACAGTGGATCTTTCGAAAGTGATTCAGTAAAGTAGAATTGTCTGGCAGTATTTGAAACGCCGCCCCGGAGAGTACCCGCTCTCCGGGGCTTTTTTCTGCCTTTTTGTGACAAACCCCGCCCGCTGTGGTACAATAAAAGGGTATCGAACCAAGACAGAAAGGACGTTTCCATGCAGCTGTTTGAACTGGTCAGCCCACGGCTGTTCCGCCCGCTGGCGGGGCCCAACCGGGCGTTTTATGCAGAGCTTTTGCTGCTGCTCTGGGAGGAGTGCCGCCATACGGCAGATTACAGCATTTCCCGCGCCGAAGCCGTCTCCCGCGCCGAGGATTATTTTGCTGCGCTGGCAAAGCCGCTGGCGCTGGATGCCGACGGCGCGGGCGATGAGGACGAGCAGCCCACCCGCGACCCCCACACGCTGGCGGTGGGCTTTCTGCTGCGTCTGCGCCGCACCGGCTGGCTGGAAGAGCAGCCCGGCAGCTACGAGACGGAGCCCACCCTTGCCTTTATGCCGGAGGTCACCCCGCTGCTGGACGCGCTGGAAGAAATTTTGAACCCCCGGGTGGTCACCTATACCGGCAAGCTGTATAAGGCGTGGCAGCTGCTGGGCAGCATCGGGCAGGAAAAAAGCCCCTACGAGAATGTGCTGCGGGAGGTGGCGGCAGACCTTGAGACCCTGAACAAGTCCCTGCGCGCCCTCAACGCTTCCATCGGGCATTATATCGACCGCCTTACCCATAACCGCACCCCGCAGGAGGTGCTGGAGCTGTTCGACCAGTACGAGGAAAAGGTGGTGGCGGCGGCGTATCATCGCTTTAAAACCAGCGATAACCTGTTCAATTACCGCGCCTATCTGGAGGAAGAACTGGATGACTGCGAGCAGAACCAGCTGCCGCGCCTAGCGCTGGACTACGCCCGGGTGGAGCGCTGCGCCCCCGGCGAAGCTGCACCCCGGGTGCGTGCCCTCATCCAGCAGCAGCGGGACGCGCTGGAAGAGATGAGCACCCTGATGAAGGAGATCGACGCCAGCCACATCCGCTACCGCAAGCGGGCGGTGCAGCGGGCACAGTTTTTGCTGCTGAGCGACCGCTCGGCACAGGGCAGCGTCACCGCCCTGCTGCGCCGCTACGCCGAGGACATCCGCAGCCCGGAGCAGCTGTTTGAACCGGACGATGGCCCGGTGGCGGCGCGGCTGCACCTGTACCCGGCGGCAGTGTTCGGCGCAAAACCGCTGTATCCCCCCGCCGCGCCCCGCACCGAAGCGCCTCTTGCCCCGGTGCGCACCGAACCCCTTGACCCCGAACGGCTGCGGCAGGAGCAGCAGCTGCTGCTGGATTATGCCCGCCTTGCCGTCACCGAGGAAAACGTGGCGCTGCTGGCGCGGCAGGCACTGGCTGCCCGCCCGCAGGTGAACGCCTCCACCCTTGTGGAGGAATACCCGAACGACTTTACGGGCATCATCGGCCTGCACACCTATTCCCAGTCGCCGCACCGGGAGTACGAGATCACCCTGACCGGAAGCTGGGTGGAGCGCGGCGGCTTCCGGTTTCAGGATTTTGTCCTGACCCGCCGCAAGGAGGTAAACACGGATGGCAACCATTGATCTGCTGGAAGAGACCGCAAACTATCTGCTCAACCACTGCTTTGTGCTGGGCTGCGTAGAGGAACAGCGGGCAAAATATCTGTATATTCAGGATCACCTCAACGAGGTGCGCGCGGTGTTCAAACCGCTGGGCTATGCGGTGCTGTTGTACCCCGCACCCATGCAGGCGGCGGCGCTGGTCAACGAGCACGAGGGCAGTCAGGCACGACTGCTCAAGTACGAGAGCATTTTGCTGCTGGTGCTGCGGCTTTTGTACCTGCAAAAGCGGGAAAGCCTTGCCGCCAGCGCAGACGAGGTGCTGGTGACCGTAGAGGAAGTGCAGGCAGAGCTGCAAAAGATGAACCTGCCCCGCAAGCTGGACCAGCAAACGCTGGAAAAGCTCATGCGCACCCTGCGCCGGTACAATCTGGCGCGTCCGGTGGGGCGACTCTCCGGGCTGGACAGCCGCATTGAGGTGTTCCCCACGGTGCTGCTGGCGCTGCCGGATGCCGACCTTGCGGATGCCGCCGCCGAGAGCGCCCGCACCCGCACCGAGCTTGGCCTGTACGAGCGCCCGGAGGGCGCAGACACCGAAGCAGGGGAGGTGGAAGCATGATCGAACTCAAGCGCCTGAAACTTATCAACTGGCACAACTTTGAAAATACCACCTTCGACTGCGCCCGCCTGACCTATATGATCGGCGTGAACGCCGTGGGCAAGACCACCATTCTGGACGCCATCCGCTACTGCCTGACCACCAACCGCAACTTCAATGCACTGGGCAATAAAAAGAGCGGACGCACCCTGCAGGGCTCTGTCCACGCCAAGCAGCGCGGCGAGAACGCCTACCGCCGCCCGGGGCATACCGTGGCATATATCGGGGCAGAATTCTGGGACAGCGTCAAGCACACCAGTTTTGTCATTGCGGTGCGGGTGGAGTCCGAAGGCCCCATGCAGGAGCTGCACCCCGGCGACCAGACGTGGTATATCTCGGAGGACGGCATCACGCTGGAACAGCTGCCCTTTATCGACCCGCGCACCGGTGCGCCCAGCGCCAAGGAGGATTTCAAGCCCGCCGAGGGGCGGCTTTCCTACACCCGCAGCCCCAGCGAAGCGCGGGACCGCATCTGCCGCGCACTGGGCATCGGACGCGCAGCCAGCCCGCTGGGTAAAAAGTTCAACGAGGTGTTCCAGATGGGCACCAGCATGGACGAGATCCCGAATTTCCGGGAGTTTTTGTACCAGTACATCCTGCCCCAGCCGGAGCTGGACTTGGAAGCCTTGCAGGGTGACCGCTTAGAGCTGGAAAATCTGCACGCCGTGTTGGCGGAAGCTCAGACCCGCGCCGATGCGCTGGATGAGATCGTCCGTTTTGGCCGCGAAGCCACCGAAAAGCAGACCGAAGCCCTTGTGAACCGGGGCGCCGCCCTGCTGGCGCGGGCTGCTGCGGATGCCGGGGAAAAGGCCGTCTGGCAGGAGCGGGTGGAAGCCGGACGCCGCCAGCAGGAGACACTGCGCACCCGTTACGCTGAAGCCAAGACCGCCGAAGCGGAAGCCCGCCGCGCCTACCTGACAGCCCACAGCGCCGCCGGTGCCAGCGGCGAGGGCCGCGCACTGGATGCCCTCAGTGAGGAACTGGCGCACCGGCAGACCGCACTGGATGCCGCCGCCCGCAAGGCCGACACCGCCGAAAAAGCTGCCGAAAAGACCGGCAATCTGCTGGCGGTGCTGCGCCGCAGCGGCTTTGCCGCCGGGCAGAAGATGGCAGACCTGACCCCCGACACCCTGCCCACCCTGACCGACTGGTTGACCGCACAGGAAAAGCCGCTGGAAGAAGCCTATTTTGCCGCCCGGCAGCACACCGCCGCCTTGCAGCGGCAGCAGACCGAGAAGCGCGCCGAACTGGACGCCGTGTCCGGCGGCAAGTGGGTGTACCCCCACGGCGACGCCGCCACCCGGGTGCGGGACGCCGTGAACGCCGAGCTGAAAAGCCGGGGCATGGAGCCGGACGCCCGCATCTTCTGCGAACTGCTGAACGTGGAGGACGAAAGCTGGCAGGACTGCGTGGAAGCCTGTCTGGGCGACCGCCGGTTCGATATCCTTGTGCCGCCCGCCCACTACGCCGCCGCCAAAAGCGCCTTTGTGGCGCTGAAGGACAAGGTGGGCCCCATCAGCCTGCTGGACACCCCGGGTCTGCGCAAGGCCAACCGCCGCGCCGACACCGCCCCCGCCGACAGTCTGGCGGCACAGGTCACCAGCGAAAACCCGCTTGCGGCGCAGTACGCCGACGCCATTCTGCGCCGCATCGTCTGCTGCGACACCCCCGACACGCTGGAAAACTATCCCGACAGCGCCACCCGGGACCTTCTGCGCCACCATCCCTTCCGTTTGGAGCATCTGCGCACCCCGCAGCGCTATATCGGCTTGGAAGCCCGCTGCGCCCGCGCCGGGGCACTGGCAGGGGAGATGAACGCCCTTGCGGAGGAGGTGCGCGCCGCCGCACAGGCAGAGCAGAACTTGAAAGCCGCCTACAGCCAGTACCAGACCCTTTTGCGCGGCACCACGCTGGAAGAGCTTGCCACTTTGTGGGACGCCCGCGCCGCCCTGACCGTCGCCCGTGCGGCGGTGGAGGAACAGGCCGCAAAGCTGGCGGAGTGCCGCGAGAACCCCCTGCTGCAGCAGCTGTATAAGGAGGAAGAGGTGCGCGAAGCCGCATGGGAAGCCGCCCGCACCGCTGTGGAGCAGACCGGCGGCGACCTGCGCGTGTGCGAAAAACAGATATCCTCCTGCGAGACCGAGCAGCAGAAGGCAGTGGACACCGCCGAAAAGAGTGCACAGGCCGCAGAGAGCTTTTTTGCCGCCCACCCGCTGGTGGAGCCCCTCTCCCGCAGCCGTCAGCAGGCGCTGACCGGGCCGGACAAGTCTCCTCGCGCCGCCGCGCAGGCCGCTGAAAAAGCACAGGCCAAGCTGGACGATGCCCTGACCGTCTACCTGAACAGCACGCTGGAGCCGGCGCAGAAGGCCTACAACCAGCGCTATGTCTGCGATTATCCCTTGGGCCTTGCCGGGCTGGAACAGTACCGCGCCCAGCACGAAAGCCTTGTGCGCATCGACTTGGAGCGCTACGCCGCCCGGCTGGAGCAGGCGCAGCGGGACTGCAAGGACCGCTTCCGCAAGGATATCCTGTTCCGCATGAAGGACGATATCTTCAACGCCCGGCGGCAGTTCCGAGAACTGAACAAGGTCATGGAGCAGCTGACCTACGGCGAGGAAGTCTACCGCTTTGAGCTGGAACCCAGCCGCGACCCGCAGCTGGCGGCGTTCTATCAGGTCATCGTGGACAAAGGCAACCAGCAGATGACCGAGGGCGACTCTCTGGACAACCTTGCCGCCACCGCCGACCCCGCCTACGAGCGTCAGGTGGACGAGCTGATGGAAAAGATCATGGCGGACGTGGACGAGAACACCCGCGTCCGGCAGGAGAGACGCACCGCCGCCGGTGCCACCCTTTCGGACTATGTGGACTACCGCACCTATCTGGACTACGATATCAAGGTGACCAATCAGGTCACCGGGCAGCAGGCGTATCTGTCCCGCGTCAGCCGCGATTCCTCCGGCGGCGAGAATCAGGCACCCTTCTATGTGGCCATCTGCGCCAGCCTTTTGCAGATCTACCAGAAGAGCGAGAACAGCATCCGTCTGGTGCTGCTGGACGAAGCCTTCAGCAAGATGACCAGCGACCGCATCCGCCCCATGATGGAGCTGTTCCGCCGTCTGCAATTGCAGGTACTGCTCATCTCCACCGTGGAAAAGAGCACCGCCATCCAGCCCTACTGCGATATCACCTACTCCATCGTCCGCCACGGCGACGCCAACGCCATCGCACCCTTTGTCCGCGTTGCGGCAGAGCATGAAGAAACTTGATCGATACACGCTTTATGCTATAATAAAAATAAGCAACGGAGGACGGAACAGGCAGCCGTCGCCCATTGTTAGGAGATGTGGGAATCGTCACCCCACCCTTGCTCAAAAAGAGAACCCCCGCTGCATTCGCAGCGGGGGTTCTCTTTTGTCGTGTTTTACACTTTGCGGCGGAGTGATGCAAAACTGGGGTTGACATAAAAAATAAACTTTGTTATACTGTTTTTCGCTCATCGGAGGGCTGTTTCAACGTAATTGAAAGGCCGGATAAGATGTCATCGTTCGTGCTTCCCGGAGGCTGTGGGCACCGTAGTGCCGCAGCAGAAGAGGGAATGCACCGGAGCGGTGGTTCTTATCCGGCCTTTTTGCATATACGGATCTCGGAAAAGGAGGATCTATGCCAAAGAAAACCATCCAATTGTCCGATCATTTCAACTATTCCCGCCTGCTGCGGTTCGTGCTGCCCTGCATCGGCACCATGCTGTTCACCTCCATCTACGGCATCGTGGATGGCCTGTGCGTTTCCAACTTTGTGGGCAAAACGGCCTTTGCGGCGATCAACCTCATCATGCCGCTGCCGCAGATGCTGGGCACGGTCGGCTTTATGCTGGGCACCGGCGGCAGCGCCATCGTAGGCATCACGCTGGGTGAGGGCGACCGGAAAAAAGCCGACCGCTATTTTTCCATGTTTATGTGGGCAGCGCTCGTCTCGGCTGGTGTGCTGTCCGTGCTGGGCATCCTGTTCTTGCGACCGGTCGCCGTGCTGCTGGGCGCAAAGGGCGAGCTGCTGGACTACGCAGTGCGCTATGGGCGCATCCTGATGCTGGCGCTGCCGGGCTTCGCTTTGCAGAATCTGTTCCAGAGCTTTTTTGTCACCGCCGAAAAGCCGCATCTGGGCTTCTGGTTCACCGTAGGCGCAGGCTGCACCAACATGGTGCTGGACGTTATAATGGTGGGCATGCTGCACTGGGGCGTGGAGGGCGCTGCCCTTGCCACCCTTATCAGCCAGCTGGTGGGCGGCGTGCTGCCGGTGTTTTATTTTATCGACCACAACAACACCAGCTGTCTGCACCTGTGCAGAACGCAGTTTTACGGTCGCGTGCTGTGGGATGCCTGCATCAACGGCTCTTCGGAACTGATGACCAGCCTTTCCATGTCGCTGGTCAATATCCTGTATAACTTCCAGCTGCTGCGGCTGGTCGGGGAAAACGGCGTGGCGGCTTACGGCGTCATCATGTATGCCGCTTTCCTGTTCGTGGCGGTGTTCGTGGGCTATGCCGTGGGCAGTGCGCCCATCGTCAGCTTCCATTACGGTGCCCGCAACCATGCCGAGGTGCACAATCTTTACCAGAAGAGCCTGCGCCTCATCGCTGTGGTGTCTGTGACCCTGACGGCGGCGTCCATGGTGATCATCCCTTATGTGGCGCGCATCTTTGTGGGCTACGATGACCAGCTGCTGGCGCTGACCAGCCGCGCGTTCCGGCTGTATGCGCTGTGCTTCCTCATCAAGGGCTTCAACATCTATGCGTCCTCCTTCTTCACGGCGCTGGGCGATGGCGTGACAAGCGCCCTGATCTCTTTTCTGCGCACGTTTCTGTTCCAGATGGCCGCGCTGCTCGTCCTGCCCGCCCTCTGGGGCATTGACGGCGTGTGGCTGGCCGTCACCGCCGCCGAACTGGCCACGCTGGCAGTGACCGTGTATATGTTCCTTACAAAGGATCAGAAATTCCATTACCGTCATATTTGACGCATTATAGCAAGAAAGCCGCCGGGGCCCCGGCGGCTTTCCTTGTTATTCAAAGGTATATTCTATCAGCTGGCAGTTTTTGATGCCCGCAGCGGCGTATTCCTCGTTGGTCATATCGTAAAAATAGGAGTGCACCACCCGGGCGATGCCGTTGTGCGCCACCAGCAGGTAGGTCTTGCCGGTGTCGGCCTTCAGTTCGTCCAGCAGGTTGTAGATGCGCTGCGCCAGCTGCATCATGCTCTCGCCGCCTACATAGCGGTCGGCAAAGTGGGTCTTGGAAATACGGAACTCCGCACCGTCCCGGGGCGTGCCCTCGTACTTGCCGAAGCACTGCTCCCGCAGACGGGGCTCGCAGCGGGCGGGCAGACCGGTAGCGGCGGCAATGGCCTTTGCGGTGTCGGCGGCGCGGGAAAGGGGAGAGTACAAGATCTCGTCGATGGGCAGGCCGCTGTCCCGGACAAGTTCGCCCAGCTGCCGCGCCTGCTGCTGCCCGCGGGCGGTCAGCGGGCTGTCGGTCATGCCGCAGATCTTATTTTCCACGTTCCATACCGTCTCGCCGTGGCGGGTGAAATAGATATTATGCATAAAATTACTCCTTACAGCTTGTGCAGGGTGCCGTCCGGCAGCAGACAGACGGTGTTCCCCTCGTCGATGCCCAGACGGGTCAGTTCCTTGTCCGGGTAGGGCAGAATGCGGGCAGTACCCGCAGCGTCCTGCAGGGTCACATCGCACAGCACCGGCTGCCCGGCGGGCAGCTCCTCGCAGCCGTACAGCTGCTCGTCAATGCGCAGCACGCGGTATTCCGGCATGGTACAGCCCCTCCTTTGTGTTTTTCCTTATTATATAGCACCCGGGGGCTTTGGTGCAAGGGGAGGGGACGATTTAGAATGCGCTCCGCTTTCACTCTGCGCATAATCAGCGGAACTGGATTTTTATATTTGTGTTCCAGAAACGCCTGCGGGCGTTTCTGGAACACCCTTTCACCAGAGAGGTTGTAAAGATGAACAGCATTTGCAGCGGATGTTTCCTGCGGAAACATCCGCGCTGCGGGGGTACCCCTTCCGTCTTGCCGCTTTGCGGCAATCCACCTTCCCCAAGGGGACGGCTTCAGTGGCGGCGGGAAACTTTGCGGCAGCGCCCGAAAGGCGCCCCCTTGGGGGAGCTGTCGCGTAGCGACTGAGGGGGTGAGGACACTGCCGGGAGTTCGTCCCCCGCTTGACAGCGGCGCGGGGAAATTGTTACAATACGGTTACGACTGCAAACAACGCGGAGGGGTTCATGAATATTACGGAACTGCGATATCTGGTAGCCATCATGAAATGGGGGTCGGTGTCGGCGGCGGCAAAGCAGCTGTACGCGGCGCAGCCCAATGTCAGCAAGGCGCTGAAGAACTTGGAAGAGGAATACGGGGTGCGCATTTTCGAGCGCTCCTCCACGGGCATGATCCCTACCGAGCAGGGCAAGCGGTTCATCGCGCAGGCGCAGCGGGTGCTGCAGCAGGTGGACGAGCTGAAGCAGGAGGCGCACCAGCAGCGCAGCTGCGCCGAGCTGCGGGTGGTGCTGACCCATGCCACCTACGCCTCCTATGCGGCGGTGGATTTTTTGCAGCAGGCCGCCCGCAGCGAGCAGCTGCGGGTGCATATCCGGGAAAGCGGCGCCATTGAAGCGTTGGACTTTGTGCTGCGGCAGGGCTACCACATGGCGCTGCTGCGCTATGCCGCCGAGGACGAGGACTACTACCTGCGCTACTGCCAGCGCCACGGCCTGCGGCAGGAGCCCATCATGGAGTTTTCCTATCTGCTGCTCACCAGTCAGGACAGCCCGCTGGCGCGGCGGCAGGTGCAGAACCTTGACGAACTGAACGATTACATCGAGGTGCTGCACGGCGACACCCATCTGCCCGGGGAGGAGAGCACCGCTTCCCGCTGGGAGGTGAACCCCAACCGCCGCATCCATGTGTACGAGCGGTGCAGCCAGTTCTCCATTTTGCAGAACCTGCCCACGGCCTATATGTGGTCGTCCCCCATGCCGCAGCGCGCGCTGGAGCAGTACCATCTGGCGCTGCACGGCTGCCCGGCACAGAAGCAGCAGATGCGGGACGTGCTGGTGTACCCAGAGCGGGAACCCTTGCAGCCGGAGGAGCAGCTGTTTGTGCAGTTGCTGCACAAGCAGGCGGATGCTACCATCAAGGACAGCGGGTGGAAGAAGAATTGAAATGCGCGCCGCGTGCGCTTTGCGCATTTTCACGGAAGGGGTTTGGAACGAACTCCCTCAGTCAAAGCCTGACGGCTTTGCCAGCTCCCTCTAAGAGGGAGCCTCTGGCGCGCCCGCAAGCTTTGTGCTTTAGCTGGGAACTGTGCCGCTATGCCAAAGGCCCCATCTCCGAGGGGGCTGGCATCGAGCGCAGCGAGATGACTGGGGGAGTTCCCTCGGGAGTACCCCTTCAGGCGCTAATGCGCCAGCTCCCCCAAGGGGGAGCCTTTTGGTGCTGCCGCAAAGTTTCCCGCCACCTCTAAAGCCGTCCCCTTGGGGAAGGTGGCTGCGACCAACGGGAGCAGACGGAAGGGGTGCCCCACCTGAGAGGGCGAGGACGCTGCCGGGGTATTCTTTCGTCCCAAATCCCACGTTTTGGGGAGAAAATCGTAAACGATTAAGCAAAGTGCACAAAAAGGCGGCGCAAAGTTTGGCGGGCGCGGCTTTGACCGTTCCCGGGAGGGAAAACTTGAGAAACCACAAAACAAATTTAAACGAACAAGCGCTATAAAACGAAAGTTTGCGTAAACAAATAAAATAAGCGGCCATATACTTTTTGATATGGGAACTATACCTAAAAAATATTAACACAATTATGAAAAAGGTGTTAACATGAAGCCAGAGATCGGTCATAGCCGCAGTATGGCATGAACTGCCGGCGGCTGAAATTCAAAAGGAGGTTTCTGGTATGATTAGTTTCTTACTGTGTCTGGCGCTTCTTATCATCGGCTACTTTGTCTATGGTAAGATCGTGGACAACACGTTCGGACCGGACGACCGCGAAACTCCTGCTGTGCGCATCAACGATGGCGTTGACTACGTTGTGATGCCCCAGTGGAAGCTGTTCCTCGTCCAGCTGCTGAACATTGCAGGTCTGGGCCCCATCTTTGGTGCACTGCAGGGTGCTCTGTGGGGTCCCGTGGTGTTCCTGTGGATCACCTTCGGCACCATCTTTGCCGGCGGCGTACATGACTACTTCTCCGGTATGATGAGCGAGCGCAACGACGGCGCTTCCATCGCTGAGGTCACCGGCCGCTATCTGGGCCCTGTGATGCAGAACATCATGCGTGTGTTCTCTGTGGTGCTGCTGATCATGGTCGGTACCGTGTTTGCAGTTGGCCCCGCAGGCCTGATCGTTACCCTGTGCAAGAACGGCGGTATGTCCGGCGTGATGACCACCACTCTGTTCTGGCTGATCATCATTCTGGCTTACTACTTCATCGCAACCTTTATCTCCATCGATGCCATCATCGGTAAGATCTACCCCCTGTTCGGCATCTGCCTGATCATCATGGCTGTGGGCGTTATCTTTGGTATCTTCACCAACCCCGCTTACACCATCCCCGAGATCTGGGCAAACTTCAGCAATATGCACCCCTCCAACACTCCGATCTGGAGCTTCATGTTCATCACCGTTGCCTGTGGTGCTATCTCCGGTTTCCACTCCACCCAGTCGCCTCTGATGGCCCGTTGCATGAAGAGTGAGAAGCAGGGTCACTTCGTATTCTACGGTGCAATGGTCAGCGAGGGCATCATCGCTCTGATCTGGGCCGCTGCCGGCTGCGCACTGTACACCATCACCGACGGCAAGATGGTCGGTCTGGCCGAGGCTCTGGCTGCCGGTCAGTCTGCCGCTATCTACGACGTCTGCCTCAAGACCATGGGTAAGGTTGGCGTGGCACTGGCTATGATCGGTGTCGTCATCTGCCCCATCACCTCCGGTGATACCGCCTTCCGTTCCGCTCGTCTGACCCTGTCCGACTGGCTCAAGATCGATCAGGACAGCTACGCAAACCGCCTGAAGCTCTGCATCCCCGTGCTGGGCGTTGGTGCCTTCCTTGGCATCGGCAACGCACTGGGCTTCATCAACTACACCGTCATCTGGCGTTACTTCAGCTGGACCAACCAGACGCTGGCTATGATCGTCCTGTGGGCTGCTTCTATGTATCTGTTCAAGGAGAAGAAGAACTTCTGGATCACCGCTGTGCCTGCTACCTTCATGAGCGCTGTGTCCTGCACCTACTTCGTGCTGGCTCCTGAGTGCCTGGGCAAGATGATCAACACCTATGCGGACGGCAAGCTGGTGGCTTACAACACCGCCGTTGCTTACCCCATCGGCATCGTCTTTGCCATCGCAATGCTGGCTCTGTTCCTCCATGCTACCAAGAAGCATACCGCTTCCAAGGCATAAGGAACTGACGGCTCCATATTTCCGTAAGTAACTTGCGCCCGCCGCTGCCTGACCGTACAGCGGCGGGCGCTGTTTTTTAAACCATTCAACGCTGTGCTTTCCCGCTGCCGCAAAAGCCTTCCCCCAGCCGGGGGAAGGTGGCGCGTAGCGCCGGATGAGGGTGCGGGCAAGCGGCCGCTGCGGTGCGCTCGCACCTGTCCGGGAAAAGCCATAAGGCGAACTGTTGATTGGAAAATAAGGGCTTGCAATTGCTCCCGCCCCGTGGGAAAATAGGGGCGTAGAATTTAAAGCAAAGAAGGGAACTACCCATGATTTTCAAACCCGCACAGCTGGGCATGGCAAAGCTTGACCCGCAGGAGCTGGAGGCAGACAAAAAAGCCTGCCGGAAGATCGGCCCCTGCGGTGTTGGCAAAAAGGCGCTGTACCTGAACAGCTTTTACATCGACCGCCGCTATTATCTGCCTTACAGCAGCATCACCCGGGTGTTCAAGCGGGTGGCTATGAGCTCCGGCGGCTTTTCCGGCAAGGGCGTGTTTGCCTCCATGGCCTATCTGGTGGTGGAGTACGACGGCGGCAAGCAGAAGCAGTGCAACTTCAAGGACGAGCGGGATGTGGATGCCCTGCTGGAAGTGCTTGCCAAGGAGCAGCCGCAGCTGCACCTGCTGAGCGCCGCCGGAGAGCAGGCGCTGGAGAAAAAGGCCGCCGAAAAGGCCGCCCGCAAGCTGCCGGAGCTTTCCGAGGACGCGCAGCACAGCCTTACCGTGCTGCGCCGGGCAAAGGAGTATCTGGACGCAAAGCCGGAGCTTTCTGCGGAGCTGAGCGCTGCCCAGCGCCGCAAGCGTGCGCAGCTGCAAAGCAAACCGGTGTACCGCTATGTGGCGCTGGCTATCTTTGTGCTGGGTGTTGCAGCCGCAGCCTACGGTCTGTATTCCGTGTTCAGCCACACCAGCAGCTACGGCGTGTATTTTGCGCTGTTCGGCTTTGCCGCTATCTTCCTGTTTTCCAGCTACAATATGCTGCCCACCGCCCACAATAACAACAACGCCATCATGAAGCGTGCAGACAAAGCCGAAGCCGCCATGGCGGAGTATGTCAAGCACTACCCGCACGGCGCGTTCCCGGTGGCAAGCTGGTACGCCCACCCCATCGTGCTCAAGCGGATGATGGACGCCGTGGAGGAAGGCCACGCCGTCACCGTGCCGGAAGCACTGGAAGCGGTCAAGGCGCGCCTGAAGAGCCTGAACGCGGACGTGCAGGTGGAGCAGGAGGAATACGACGAGGTGGTGGTCATCAAGGCCCTGTTCCTCAACCACGATTATCAGTAAAGTAGACGAAAAAAACCTCTGGAAAATCTGCGGATTTTCCAGAGGTTTTTTCAATCATATTACGCCGCCGCCTGCTTGCGGAAGATCGCCATTGCACGCTTGTAACAGCTGGCAAAATAGGCGATTTCCGCCAGCGCGGTCAGCGTCCAGCTGCACGGGTACAGCAGGTACAGCGCCGGGATGGTGTGGAAGTGCGCAAAGATGGTGTACACCCAGATCACTCGGAACACGCAGGAGCCCAGCACCACGATGACGGTAGGCACCACCGTCTTGCCCAGCCCGCGGGAGGCGGCGATGGTGCAGTCCATAAAGGCCGAGATGCAGTAGGCAAAGGCCATCACGGCTACACGCTTCATGCCGGCGTCAATAACGGCGGCTTCGGTGGTGAACAGCGCAAGGAAGGACGGCCCGCAGAAGAACAGCGCCGCACCCAGCGCAAGCCCCACGCCGAAGGAGTAGCCCAGACTGATGAAGTAGCTCTTCTTCACCCGGTCAGGCCGTCCCGCGCCGTAGTTCTGGCTCATAAAGCTGGCGCAGGCCATGTAGAAGGCCGCCATGCAGTCGTAGATCAGCGCATCCGCGTTGGCGGCGGCGCTGTTGCCCTTGACCATCAAAGAGTCGAAGGAGTTGACACCGGCCTGAATGAACAGGTTGGCAATGGCAAAAATGGCGTTCTGCAAACCGGCGGGCACGCCCAGCGCAAGGATGCTCTTGGCCTGCACCGGGTCCAGCTGCAACTTGTGCAGGTCCAGCGCGTAGCAGTCCTGCACCCGGGTCAGCGCCCGCAGGATCAGAAACGCGGAAACGCACTGGCTGATGGCACTGGCTAGCGCCACGCCTACCACGCTCAGATCACACACGATAACAAAGAACAGGTTCAGCAGAATGTTCAGCGCACCGGCAATGGACAGATACAGCAGCGGCTTTTTGGTGTCGCCGATGGAGCTGAACACCGCGTTGCCGAAGTTGTACAGCGCCAGCGCCGGCATACCTAGAAAATACACCCGCAGATACAAGATCGCGCCGGGCAGCAGATCCTCCTTGGTGTTCAGCAGCCGCAGCATGGCAGGGGAACCCAGCAGGCCGATGAGCAGCAGCACCACACCGGCAATGGCGCTGATAATGGCCGCCGAGTGGACGGTCTTTTCCACGTCCTTGGGGTGGCGCGCACCGTAAAAACGCGCCACCAGCACGTTGATGCCGTTGCTCAGACCGATGAGAAAGCCGGTGAACAGGGTCACCAGCGTGCTGGTGGAGCCCACAGCGCCCAGCGCCGTGGAACCGGCAAAGCGCCCCACCACTGCCACGTCCGACATGTTGAACAGCACCTGCAGCAGGTTGGAAAGCGCCAGCGGCAGACTGACCAGAAAGATCTGTTTGGCCAGAGGGCCTTCCGTCAGCGTATTCGTTTGAGAAGCCATACTCTTTTTTCCTTTATCCTATACTCCTAAACCGTGCCCGCGCACACCGGGGCACAGCCTCTATTATAAGGCACTGCGCCGCTTTTGCAAGATGGATTCGATAAAATAAATAAAAAGGACTGCTGCACAAAACCTGTGCAGCAGTCCTTGGTGCAGTAAAGCAATCCAAATCCGAACCATTTCCCTCGGATGCAACTTCCGTCGCTTCTCCAAAGGTGACGGTCTGTGTTCCTTCTTTATAGTTGAAGGTTATCA
>OLGM01000267.1_pt1 | contig 37251 bp, 30 predicted proteins | sample 1606001 | NCBI WGS metagenome assembly OLGM01 (sample SAMN03283294) | human gut metagenome | biome: human-associated habitat; material: feces | host: Homo sapiens | place: Peru | collected 2012
CGCAGAGAATGCGACTGACTATATTCAGCCGTTCTTCATGATTGTGACGCCTATATATAATGCACCCCAAAAGTTTTGTGTCTAACTTTTGGGGTGCAGTTCAATCAGGACCGGGCTGATTTTATTCTGCCCGGTTATGGATGAAAAAGCGGGTCTGCACTTTAATGTGAGTGCAGACCCGCTGAATTTTTTCGATGTAAACAATCGCCTTATCGGAGACCGTGCGTGTTCTTCCGCCGGTCCTCCAAGCCTTAGACGTTGCGGTGCTGATGACGATATTGTTCCTTGACGGCGTCGACGACATTGATGATGTAGTCGCCGGTCTTTTCGAGCGTACCGATGATGTCCATATAATATATGCCTTCTTGGTACTGATATACGCCGCTGTTGATATTGGTGACGTTTTCGCTACGCAACTGGTTGCGCATATTGTTGATTTCGCGTTCCTTATTGTAGCTGTCGATGATTTTGCGCTCCTCGGGATTTTGGATATTGGCTATCAGGCCGTTCATCATAGTCATAGCCTCGGAAACATAACCGAACATTGTGTCGATATTGGCCATAATATCGTCGTTGAATTCGACGTTGCTTTGGGCTTTTCGAGCCATGATTTTACCCAAACCGTAGCAGCAATCGGCTATGGATTCGATTTCGCTGATGACACCGAGCATCGAGGTCAGGCGCAACTTCGAGTCGTTGGACAGACGTCCTTCGGCGCAATGGTTGAGGTACTTGGCAATTTCGATTTCCATACGGTCGGAGATATCCTCATATTTTTCGAGGCGCGACAGCAGTTTATTGAAATCGACACTGCTACTCTTGGTGTGCACGAGGTCCTGCGCCATCTTTATCATCCGTCCGACGCGCTCGGCATACACGCCGATTTCCTTTTCGGCCTGAGTGATATTCAATTCGGAAGCATTGAGCAGACCGCCGGAGATAAATTTGAGGGAGAATTCTTCATCTTCCTTGTGTCGTGACGGCAGCAGCCATTCGACAATACGCACATACCATTTTGTGAACCATATCATTATGGATACATTGATAATCTTGTATGTCGTATAGAATACGGACAGGCCGAAGGACATAGCCACCTGCAACTGGGTAATCATATTGTGGTGATGCGCAATGACTGCATCCGGAGCCGAGGGTGCGGCATTGGCCATCACTTGATTGTACATTGCGGGATCTGTGGCCTTGAGCTCGGTAGTGTATCGGTATAATTCGGTAGGGTCGCCCAGCCCGAGCCATTCGGTCAGGTGCGCAGACATGTTGACAAAGGGGTGGAACACTGCCAGCAACCACGTCATACCCAGGACATTAAACAGCACATGCCCGGCGGCCGTGCGTTTGGCGGCAATATTGCCGCTCAACGATGCCAGCACCGGGGTGATGGCTGTGCCGAGGGCGGCGCCAAGCACAAGTCCGCAGGCCAGCGGATATTCAATCCATCCTTTGCTGCACATAATCAACGTGATGGCAAAAGTAGCCGCCGATGACTGTATGACGCAGGTCAGCACCATGCCCACCAATACAAAGAGTATCAGCGATAGAAATCCCATATTGGTGTAGTACGAAAGCGACTCAAACACCTCGGGATTAGACTGCAAATCAGGGACATAATCATTGATGATATTCAGACCCAAGAACAGTAGCGAAAATCCGACAAGGAATTCGCCGAGGCTCTTGGTGCGGCTGCCTCGCATAAAAAGCATCGGCACAGCCACGGCCAGTATCGGCATGGTCACGGCCGAGATGTCAACCTTGAAGCCGAAGAGGGCGATAATCCATGCCGTGAAGGTGGTACCCACGTTGGCACCCATGATTACGGCCATAGATTGGGCCAAGGACATCAGTCCGGCGTTGACGAAGCTGACAACCATCACTGTCGATGCCGATGAGCTTTGAATCAATGCCGTGATGGTGAAACCGGTAACCACGCCTTTGAAGCGGTTACGTGTCATTGCCGACAGTATGTGGCGCAAGCGGTCGCCCGCGGCTTTTTGCAGGCCTTCGCTCATCACCTTCATACCATACAGAAATAGGCATACCGATCCGAGTAGGCCCAAAAAATCAAAAAATCCGTAGTCCATGTCGCTGGTTAGGTGGATATTGGAGTAAGTTCGTACTTTCGTTCTATTGACCGTGGTCGTCGTTGCCAACCTCGGCAATGGTTAAGTGCCACGGGAAGAGACGCGTACTTTCCGACTGCAAATTTACGTGAATTTTATATATTATTTATGTTTGCTTAGCCCTTTTTTCATATTTAGTAAACATTTGGGCGGCTTTTAGGTTTGTCTGTGCGCTGTATGTCGTTGAACATTAGACACTGACATCGCCCAACGTCGATATGGTCCGAAAAACGGCTCAAAGCCACGCCGACACACACCGATGCGCCATACACTCCAATAATTGTGCCTTTTGGACAATAAAAGTGCCGGTAGCTACTGCTGTCACTCGAGGATTTATTCGTAATTTTGCGGCGTGAATATATCCTTGACATGGATACGTCACCAAGACGAATATGCTTGACAGACACACCACATATTCTTCGGCAGTATTGCGCTGCCTTATATGTCTGGCAATGGCGATGTTATGCGTAGCCATGCCGGAAGGTGCACGTGCGCAGATAGTATCCACCACTCAGCAGCGCATCGATGCCGATTCGATGCGACGTGCCTTTGACAATCGCCCGTATTTCGGACTCTATAAGGACAATTACTTTGTCTTCGGCCCGGCCATAGGCTCGAGACCTACCAACGAAAATACCAATGTCAAGTTTCAGATTTCGATTTCGCAACGACTGACGCGCTCGACATTGCCCTTAGGCACGTACCTGTATCTGTTTTATACGCAGAAGGTGTTTTGGAACGTACTCGAGAAGTCGCTGCCGATGACGGATCTCAACTTCAACCCCGGTATCGGACTCACCAAACCGCTGTTTGTCAAGAATCGCTTTATAGGCAAAGTAACGCTGATGGCCGAACACGAAAGCAACGGCCGCGATGGCGACGCCTCCCGCTCGTGGAACAAAATTTCATTAGGCGCCAACGTGATGATAGACCCCATGCTTATGGTACACGGCAAAGCATGGATACCCATCATTGATGGCGAAAACAACCGCGACATTCTCGATTACTGCGGACTTTATCAAGTGGGGCTGCAATTCTTCAGCTCCAATCGCCGTTTCAACGCCGGAGTCACCCTGGTGAAGCGCCGCGGCTGGCGCCAAAGCTACAACACAACAATAGAGCTGAGCTACCGACTCTGGAAGCGCGACAACCAATTCCTTTTTCTGCAATACTATAACGGCTATGGCGAAGGTCTGCTCGAGTACAACAAATTCCACAGCCAGTTACGCATAGGCATAGTCATAAAGCCGCAACTGTTCAGCGACTATTGACAGATGCACACGGGCGTTATCGTCCCGGCACATGCGTGGCATCGACAGCTTGCCCACTGCCCGCCATCTTTCTATCATCAAGGACAAAAAGCAAACCTCTATAGCTCAGTACCCCCACCCTCAACTTCGATGAAGTCACTTTGTGCGACTTAGACACAATAATAATAATGCAACGAGGGCGCTCTCGTATGGGAGCGCCCTCGCCGTATATATGTGTCTCGTAAGAGATTACTTCACGAATACTTTGGAGACCTTGTCGCCTGCCACCTTGATGTATACGCCATTTGCAGGACGATCCACGCGTACACCCTGAAGGTTGTAGAAGACAGGAGTTGCGGCTGCCTCGGCATCAATGTCGCCGATACCGCTGTAACGGTCCACCTTGAGCCACGAAGATTGGTTGCTGTCAAGATTGTGGTAGAATGTCAGCTTGATACTCTCGGTAATGGCGGAGCTGATGTTATTGGCGTTGTAACGCAGTTCGAGGGTCTGGCCGGCTTCGATAGACTTGCCGTCATATACGCCGTAATTGACAGCGCTCCAGTCGGCTGTGGCAATCTTGAACTCGCCGAGCAGTCCTTCGGGCAACGTCAGTTCGTAGACATTCTCGCCGGAAGCGTTTTTCTCGACAAAGTTGAATTTGTAGGCATCATTTGCCAACCAGCCGGTGGCCTCGCCGAGCACGTAGATATCAAAGATGTCAGTGTACGTGCCCTCGCCTTGCAGTTCGAGGGTCTTGGCTTCCATATTTACGACCAGTTTGAAGTCGCCGGTGGCGGGGATTTCCATATTGCCGCACTTGCCTTCCGTCCAAGTCACGGCGGTGTTCAGCGGCAGAGTGTAGTTACTATTGTCATCGGCCATACCGAAGGCGGAGGCGTTGAAGGTGGTCCAGTCGCCTTTGGCGGTAGACAGTTTGAACATTTGACCCTGCTTGGCGCCGGTCATGTCATAGGTGTATACGCCGTCGGCGTAGGTGAGCGTTGCCGGTTCCTCGGGAGTCCAAGTAGCGGTCAATCCGGGCACGTTGCCGGTGATATATACCGGGTTTTGTGCCGAGGCGGTGGCGACAGCAGCGGATACAACGGCTGCCATCGCGAAAATGCGGTAGCTGTGTTTCATAAAAACAGTAAATAAATAAGTAAGTAGTATGATATAAAATTCGTCAAAGCCCTTGCGGACCTTTTTCGGCCGTAAAATTACACAATATTTTTGTTTTCAGCCGCATTTGCAGCTTTTTTTCTTGAAAGTTAGACAGGCCGGGGGTGAGATTTTGTCGTTTAGCGAAAATATAACTAAATTTGCGATGTCGCAGCAGTTCGGGATATACAGACAACCACACTGCCGCGCATGTACGTACAACATATAAAAAAAACTAATACACATGCTATTATCCATGACCGGCTTTGGCAAAGCCACCGTAGTCATCCCCGGGCGAACAATTACCGCCGAAGTAAAGTCCCTCAACTCGAAGCAATTCGATCTCAGCACCCGTATTCCGTCATCACTGCGTGCCTTCGAAATAGACATGCGCAACATTCTGGCCTCGAAGCTCCAACGTGGCAAGGCCGATTTTGCCGTCACCGTCGAGAATACGGCGGCAGCGGTGTCGTGCCACCTCAACGTGGACAATTTGGCCGCATATCGCGCACAAGTATCCGAGGCCGCCGGGGCTCTCGGTATTCCCGAACCGGAGGACTGGTACAGCGTACTGCTGCGCTTCCCGGATGTGATGCAGACCAACGAGGAGGAAAGTGTGGACAACGAAACCCTGGCCCAAGCACTGCGCGAAGTCACCTCTCAGGCCGCCGATGCGTTGATGGACTACCGCCGCGCCGAAGGCCGAAAACTGGAAGAATTTTTTGCGGTACGCATCCGGCGTATTTCCGAGCTGCTGGCGCAGACTCCACAATACGAGGCCGAGCGAATACAGCGCATACGCACACGTCTGGCCGAGGCTCTTCAAAGCATCCCCGTCATCGATTACGACAAAGGTCGCCTGGAGCAGGAAATGATTTTCTATATCGAAAAACTCGATGTCAACGAAGAGCGCCAACGCCTCACCCAACACTTGGCTTACTTTATGGAGACTATGGAGCAAGACCCCGGACAAGGCAAAAAACTCGGATTTATCGCTCAAGAGATGGGTCGCGAAATCAATACCCTCGGATCTAAGTCCAATCACGCCGAGATGCAGCGCATAGTCGTAATGATGAAAGACCTTCTCGAGCAAATCAAGGAACAGGTGCTCAACGTAATGTAACCCCCCTACCATACCATCATGAAACAAGGCAAGATTATCGTCATCAGCGCCCCCAGCGGCTGCGGCAAGTCCACCATCATCAATGCCATACTCGATGCGGGCGATATAGACATGCGCTTCAGCGTAAGCGCCACCAACCGCGCACCGCGCGCCGGCGAAGTGGACGGCGTACACTACCATTTTCTGTCTACCGACGAGTTTCAGAACGCCATAGCCGAAAATCGTTTTATCGAATGGGAGGAAGTATATCCCGGACGCTATTACGGCACTCTGACCTCCGAGGTCGAAAATGCCATAAATGCCGGGGACAACATCATACTCGACATTGACATCAAAGGCGCCCTCAACGTCAAACGCCATTTCGGCAACCGCGCACTCACTATATTCATCCTGCCGCCGGACATCGACACCCTGCGCCGACGCCTCGAAGCTCGCGGCACCGATGACCAAGAGGCTATAAACCAGCGCGTAGCCAAGGCCGAATACGAGATTTCGTTTGCAGACAAATGCGATATACGCATCACCAACGACAACCTCGAAACAGCCGTGGCCGAGACACGTCAGGCCATCACTTCTTTCTTGGCTGACTGAAATCCGTCCTTCTGCCCGGCAGAAAGCCTTTAGATAAAAAAGACAGAGGAACGCGGACCGTCCGACACACGCACACATGAGAGAAACCATCGGCATACTCGGCGGAACTTTCAACCCCGTACACATAGGTCACATTGTACTGGCTTCTTTTCTAGTTCAATGGAAATATGCGGACCGGGTGTGGCTGGTGTTGTCACCGCTCAATCCCCTGAAACAAGGGTGTGATATACTGCCTGATGCCACGCGTATGGAGATGCTCGTCAATGCCACTCGCGATATCGTCGGCGTCGAGCCCTGTGATATCGAGTTGTCAATGCCACGCCCCTCTTATACCATAAATACGTTGCACAAATTGGCCGAAACATACCCGGACAAGGATTTCAAGCTGATTATAGGCAGCGACAACTGGCTCATCTTTGACCGATGGCGTGACTACGACAAAATACTCGCCGAATTCGGCGTCTTGGTATATCCGCGTCCGGGATACGAAATCACCGAAGAAAATATGCACAAGCGTATGCGTCAGGTACATGCCCCCATAATCGAAATATCAAGCACTATGATACGTCAAGGCATAGCCGACGGGCGTGATATGCGCGCTTTTGTACCCAACGGCGTCTACGAGTGCATCACCCGAAACAATCTCTACAAAAACTGATAATGTCACTTTCCAACAATACATTAGCCGTAATGGCTCTGTGCAACGAATACTGCCAAGCCATCCAATCCGTGGCCTCGGGCGATATCGCCGTCGACGAGGACACCTCGGCACACGATGCCTTTGTAAACTCGATGTTGCGACTGCTGCCGCGTATATACATCGCCGCCAACGATATTCCCGAAAGCATAGATGACACCGACGCATACATTGCCGATGCACTCGACGAGGACACCTACGACGCCATGCGACGCGCCATCGAGGAATTGTTAGGTGCCGATGATACATACCTCGAAGTATTCCATCAAGATATGAAATACTCCGATACACCCATCGCCGCCAGCATCGCCGAAGGTCTCTGCGACATCTTCCAAAGCACCTACAACTATCTGCAAACAGTACGCGCCGATGCCACCGACCCGGTGGTCGATGCAGCCACCGAGGCCCTGCGTGCCGACTTCGTACAATACTGGAGCGGCATATTGTGCAACGTGTTGCGTGCTCTCAATGCCCTGCGCGCCAACTGATATAGGATACCTCTCTGTATCAAAACAATACAATATAGACACATAACACGATATATCTAATCTCAACAAAAAACATAAAACACCGCTATGCTGTCACTCAAAGAATTTCTCGACGCCTCAGTGGTCAATTTTTGGACCATTGACACTATATGCCACCAGTTGTATTATGCCGGCTTCCAATTTTTGGATGCACGCAAGCAATGGGACCTCGTCCCGGGAGGCAAATATTACACACTGCAAAACGGCACCGCCGTTATGGCTTTCATAGTGCCGGATAGCGGCGACAAAACCCTTCATGCCCCCGACCGATTTCATATAATCAGTGCACACAGCGATTCGCCCGGATTTCGCGTCAAGCCCAAATGCGAGATGCTCGGCGAAGGTCGTATGCTGCGACTCAACACCGAAGTATACGGCGGCCCGATATTGTACACGTGGTTTGACCGCCCGCTGTCTCTGGCCGGACGCGTGATACTGCGCGGCGACGATGCCATGCACCCCGTCACTCGTCTGGTGCGCTTCGACCGCCCCATGCTCACCATCCCGCATCTGGCAATACACTTCAATCGCGCCGTCAACGAGGGCAATCCCCTATCACGCCAACGCGATATGCTCCCGGTAGTGGGTACTCTCCCCGAAGACGAAAAACCCGAAGGATGGTTGTGCCGACAGATAGCCGCCGAACTCGAAGTCAAACCCGAAGACATCCTCGACTACGATATCTCGCTATATGACACCACCAAGGCCTGCACTGTAGGCGCTTACGAAGACTACATCACCTCGGGACGCATAGACGACCTGAGTATGGTACATGCCGCCACCGCCGCCATCGCCGATGCACAACCGTCGACAGACGGCACTCTCAAAGTTATGGCCATCTTCGACAACGAGGAAACCGGATCGGGTACCAAGCAAGGCGCCGGATCGCCAATACTGGACTACGTACTGCGTCGCATATACGCCGCCGCCGATGCGCCCGAAGAAAAATACCTGCGCAGCGTGGCCGACTCTTTTATGGTCAGCGCCGACAACGCCCACGGCACACATCCAAACTATATGGACAAATACGACCCCACCAATCATCCGTTGCTCGGTGGCGGCCCGGTCATCAAAATCAACGCAAATTGCAAGTATATGACCGATGCCGACAGCGCCGCCGTATTTGCCTCTATATGCAAGGATGCCGGAGTGCCGGTACAGTATTTCGTCAACCACAGCGACGTAGCCGGAGGCTCGACATTGGGCAATATCCTCACCTCACAAATACCGCTGCGCGGTGTCGATATGGGTGCCGCCGTCTGGGCCATGCACTCGGTACGCGAAACCGCCTCGCTTCGCGATCACGAAATGATCATCCGCGCCTTCAAGGCGTTCTACGCCCAACGCTGATATCTACACCTATAGCAATAAGGAGCGGAGAACGAAAAGACCGCTCCTTATTGCTAAACAATGTACCATACACGGATGCTTCGGACCATTTTTTTTCCGCAAGCTCTCCTAATCCAAAATTAGCATTATCATACATAATAAATTTTTCTCCCTTATGACTATAACAAAGACAATCACCGCTTTATGTGCCGTCTGCGCATCATTGACCGCTTACGCACAAGACGCCCACGCCTACCAATGGCCGGACTCGATATACGCCTGTGTAAACAACGCCGACTATCTCACCCAAGATGAAAAACAGGTGGTAATCGAAATAAACAAAGCGCGCACCAATCCGGTGCAATATGCCTTGGAAGTTCTTGTACCCTATATGCACAGCATCGACAATAGCAACGTATACACCAATAGTCAAGGATACCTTATACGCACCCAAGAAGGTCAAGGAGCCGTAGACGAAGCCATCAACGCCATGCACCTGCAAAAATCCATGCCCATGCTGCATCCGCAGCAGTATCTCGCACTGGCCGCCTCGGACTTATGCAATGATCTCGGACCCAAAGGTATGACCGGGCACATCGGTACAGACGGAAGCTCGATGAAACAACGCATAGCAAGACATAACCCCGATGCACAAAACGCCGGATGCAGCGAAATATCTTCGTACGGCGAAATGACACCCGTGGAAACGGTAAGGTCACTGATAGTGGACGACGGCGTACAATCACGCGCCAACCGCAAAATGCTCTTTGAAAGTTTCTCCTCCACCGGTATCGCCATAGGTACACATGCCAAGTACGATAAAATGTATGTTTTGGTATTTCAAAACCCCATCACCAAAGACAATCGAGACAACCATACAAACATAATCGCCGCCACGCCCCAAAACACAAAGCCCGCCCCGGACATCGCCGCTTGGCCCGATTCTATATACTCGGTAGTGGCAAATGCCCCCTACCTCTCCCAATTGGAAAAAGAAACCATCATCGAAGTCAATAAAGCACGCACCAACCCTACTCGCTACATCAAAGAAGTACTCGTTCCCTTCCTCAATGCAATGGGCGAAGACAGCACATATCTTAACAGCGAAGGTAAAAAGATGCGAACACACGAAGGCAAATCAGCCATCGTAGAAGCCATCGAAGACTTGAAAACAAAGAGGCCCATGAATATGTTGAGACCCAAACAGTCATTATATCTTGCCGCTCTCGACCATTGCAATGACTGCGGTCCCAAGGGTATATATGGCCACGATGGCTCGGACGGATCCACTTTTGACTTACGAATAAAAAGGTATGATCCCAATATAGGTCATTGCGGCGAAAATATAGCGTACGGCTATAAGACCGCTATGGAAATAGTGCGTTGTCTTATTGTGGACGACAACGTACCCGGCAGGGGACATCGCAAAAACACTTTTCAAAACTTCTTATATGTAGGTGTAGCCTCCGGAACGCACAAAACATATAAGATTATGATCGTATTCGACTTCTCCGAATAGCCTCATCTCCGCCGCTCTACATACAGTGTCAATAAGTATGTCGAAAACTGATAAGAAACTATTGAAAACTATTTTTGGAAATATCGGAGACTTGGCCATATACACAGAATCACCTAATGCTCCAAAATTTTTCTATAATAAGTTATCATATCCGCTTTCTACCTTTTTCGACCATCTTTTCAACCTGCGAGAGCCGAATACTGCCGAAAAGTTATTAACTTTGCACGTTATCCACACCATGTCAATAAAGTTTGTATCTTGTTGTGGATAAGCAAAACCGGGTGTTTATAACCCCGAAGAGCAATACACAATAAGATGTTGATAACGTATTTTCCAAATATTCAGCGAAAAAGTTATGAGCGTTATCTACACCCATTATTGTTCTTATAGAGTTGTTGAAAAAATTTTCTTCATTAAACCTTTAAATAATATATGGATGTTGAAAACTCCGGACGACAGTCCGTCGAAGCACTCAAAGAAGAAATACAGCGTCTAAAGCAAGAGCGCGGCGCTGTCATCATGGCGCATTATTACCAGCAGCCCGAGGTGCAGGACATTGCCGACTTCATAGGCGATTCGCTGGCTCTGGCTCAGCAGGCAACCAAACTGGCTCAAAAGGTAATAGTGTTATGCGGCGTCCATTTTATGGCCGAAACTGCCGCTATACTGTGCCCGGAGAAGACCGTGATTATTCCCGACCCTACCGCCGGATGCTCTCTGGCCGATTCGTGTCCGGCCGACCGCTTTGAAGCTTTCATCAAGGAACACCCCGGACATACTGTCATATCTTATGTCAATACTTCGGCTGCCGTAAAAGCTCTCAGCGATATCCTGGTCACCAGCTCGAATGCGCGTAAGATTGTTGAAAGCCTGCCCAAGGATACTCCCATCATCTTCGGACCGGACCGTAATCTCGGAAACCATATAAACAGCGTCACCGGTCGTAATATGGTGTTATGGGACGGCGCCTGCCATGTGCACGCTCGTTTCAGCGTCCAAGGCATCATTGACCTCAAAAAAAAATATCCCGGTGCTCCGGTATTGGCTCACCCCGAATGTCCTAAGGCGGTACTTATACTTGCCGACCATATAGGATCTACAGCGGCTTTGCTCAAGTACGCACAGCAAAGCGATGCCGGCACCTTCATCGTGGCCACCGAAAGCGGCATATTGCACCAAATGCACAAGAGTTGCCCCGAAAAGAAATTCATACCCGCTCCGCCGGACGAACTGGGATGCGGATGCAACGAATGTTCGTTTATGAAGCAGATCACCCTTGAAAAGGTGCGCGACTCGCTGCGCGACCTGACTCCGGTGGTCACGGTAGATGCCGAGACGGCACGACGCGCTGTCGTTCCCATACAGAGAATGCTCGAACTTTCGTGAAATATACATCTCATACTTCATATAAATAAAGAAAAAACAATATTACACTGCATATAATGGAATATAATCATCGCGACATCGAAGCCCGCTGGCAACAGTATTGGCGAGACAACAATACATATCGTGTGGACATAGACACCAAACGTCCCAAATACTACGTACTTGACATGTTCCCCTACCCTTCTGGAGCAGGCTTGCACGTAGGACACCCCTTAGGATACATTGCCTCGGACATCGTAAGTCGTTACAAAAGACTTAAAGGCTTCAACGTGCTCCATCCCATGGGTTATGACGCCTACGGACTGCCGGCCGAGCAGTATGCCATACAGACCGGACAGCATCCCGAAGTAACTACCCAGACAAATATAGCACGCTATCGCGAACAATTGGATAAGATAGGCTTTTGCTACGACTGGTCGCGCGAAATACGCACCTGCGACCCCGAGTATTACAAATGGACTCAATGGACATTCAAGCGTATGTTCCTGAGCTACTATGATACTCAGGCTTGCAAGGCTATGCCCATCACCGAACTTGTGGCACGTTTCGAAAAGGAAGGTGCCGGTGCCGACACTCCGGCAGCCTCTTCGCAGGTACTCACCTTCACCGCCGACGAATGGAAGGCTATGGATGCCAAGCAGCAGTCGGACGTGCTCATGAACTATCGTATAGCATATCTCGGCAATACTATGGTCAATTGGTGCCCCAAATTGGGAACGGTGCTGGCCAACGACGAAGTTTCGGAAGGTGTATCACTTCGCGGCGGATATCCCGTAGAGCAAAAAGTGATGTACCAATGGTGTCTGCGCGTAAGCGCTTATGCCGAGCGCCTGCTTCAAGGTCTTGATACCATCGATTGGACCGATTCGCTCAAGGAAACGCAGCGCAACTGGATAGGCCGCAGCGAAGGTGCCGAAATGTATTTTGCCATCGAAGGAAGAGATGATATAGACCTCGAAATATTCACAACTCGTGCCGATACGGTCTTCGGTGTTACTTTCATGGTACTTGCTCCCGAGAGCGAGTACGTGGACAAAGTCACCACCGACGATCAACGCGAAGCTGTCACCGCATACATCGCCGCCACCAAGCGCCGTACCGAGCGCGAACGTCTTATGGACAAACGTGTCAGCGGTGTATTCACCGGTGCATACGCTGTCAACCCTCTCACCGGCAAAAATATTCCTATTTGGGTAAGCGATTATGTACTTGCCGGATACGGTACGGGTGCAATTATGGCCGTGCCCGCACATGATAGCCGCGACTACGCTTTTGCCCGCCATTTTGACCTTCCTATCATACCGCTGATCGAAGGCGCCGATGTATCCGAGCAGTCTTTTGATGCCAAGGAAGGCATAATGATGAATAGCGAAGGCCCGGACCTCAACCTCAACGGACTTACCGTCAAGGAAGCCATCGCAGCCACAAAAAAATATATTAAGGAAAAAGGTATAGGCCGTGTAAGGGTCAATTATCGCCTGCGTGACGCCATATTCTCGCGTCAGCGCTACTGGGGCGAACCTTTCCCCGTATACTACAAGGATGGTATTCCTTGTATGCTCGATGACAAAGACCTGCCGCTGTTGCTCCCCGAAATAGACGCATATCTGCCTACCGAGAAGGGCGAACCGCCGCTGGGTCGTGCCAAAAACTGGAAAACTGCCGATGGCTATCCCTTGGAACTGAATACTATGCCCGGATTTGCAGGTAGCTCGGCATACTATCTGCGCTATATGGATCCGCGCAACCACGATGCACTCGTGTCCAAGGAGGCCGACGAATATTGGCGCAATGTAGACCTGTATATAGGCGGCACCGAACACGCTACCGGACACTTGATATACAGTCGTTTCTGGAACAAATTCCTCTATGACCTCGGAATAGTGGTAGAGGAAGAACCCTTCAAGAAACTCATCAATCAAGGTATGATACAAGGTCGTTCGAACTTTGTATATCGTATCAAAGACACCAACACCTTTGTAAGCGTAGGCAAGAAGAAGGACTACGATGTAACTCCTATACATGTGGACGTCAATATAGTAAAGAACGATGTACTGGATACTGAAGCTTTCCGCAAATGGCGTCCCGAGTACAACGATGCGCAGTTTGTCCTCGAAGACGATGGTCGCTATCTTTGCGGATACGCAGTCGAAAAGATGTCCAAGTCAATGTTCAATGTCGTCAATCCGGACGATATCGTCGCCACTTACGGTGCAGATACACTTCGCCTCTACGAAATGTTCCTCGGTCCGTTGGAGCAGTCCAAGCCGTGGGATACAAACGGTATAGACGGCGTCAACCGCTTCCTCAAAAAACTATGGGCACTCTTCTACAAAGGCGACGAATTCCTGCCCGATGACAGCGCCGCTTCCGACGAAGACTTGCGCAGCCTCCATCGCCTCATAGCCAAGGTTACGGCCGACATCGACAACTTCTCTTTCAATACCTCGGTGGCTGCCTTTATGATATGTGTCAACGAGCTTACCTCGCGTCACTGCCGCAGCCGACAGGTATTGCAACCGCTTTTGGTGCTTCTCACACCCTTTGCACCGCATATTGCCGAAGAATTGTGGCACGCTTTGGGCAACACTACCACCATCTGCGATACCCAATGGCCGCAAGCCGAGGAACGCTATCTCAAAGCCGATACACAGACGTATGCCGTGTCCTTTAATGGTAAGGCACGCTTCACCATTACTGTGGCTGCCGGTACCGAACGCGCCGATGTCGAGCGTTTGGCACTCAGCAATTCCGCCGCTACCAAGTGGTTGGAAGGCAAGCAGATTGTAAAAATTATAGTAGTGCCGGGCAAGATAGTGAATGTCGTAGTTAAATAAAAAAACATTCCAATAAAATAATCATACAATAGACATAAAACACTATCTAATCACACCTCTTGCAAAATAAATAATAATATGGAATACGATTATTTGGTCATAGGCTCCGGTATAGCCGGCATGAGTTTTGCCCTCAAAGTGGCGGAGCACGGTCGTGTAGCTTTGATATGCAAGACTACTCTCGATGAGGCCAACACCGCATTGGCACAAGGCGGGGTCGCTTCGGTGACCAATCTTGCCGTGGACAACTTCGAGAAACACATACATGATACTATGGTAGCCGGAGACTGGCTCTCCGACCCGGCAGCAGTACGCGCCGTGGTCACCGGAGCACCCAAAGGTATCAAAGACCTGCTGTCTTGGGGTGTGAACTTTGACCGTCGCGAAGACGGGTCTTTTGACTTGCACCGCGAGGGTGGACATAGCGAATTCAGAATACTGCATCACGCCGACAACACCGGATTCGAAATACAACGCGGTCTTATAGAGGCAGTGCGACATAACTCCAATATAGACATCTACGAGCATCATTTTGCCATAGAAATCATCACCCAACACCATTTGGGACGCATAGTGACACGCCGAACTCCTGACATAACTTGCTATGGAGCATATGTACTCGACCAAGAGACAGGCAAGGTTGAAAAATTCCTTGCACGCGTAACTGTCATGGCTACCGGCGGCGTCGGCGCCGTATACCAGACAACGACCAATCCGCTTGTAGCCACCGGCGATGGTATAGCTATGGTATACCGTGCCAAGGGAACGGTCAAAGATATGGAATTCATACAGTTCCATCCTACGGCGTTGTTCCACCCGGGCGATCGTCCATCGTTCCTTATTACCGAAGCCATGCGCGGCTATGGTGCAGTATTGCGCAACCTACGTGGCGACGAATTCATGCAGAAGTATGACCCGAGATTGTCGCTGGCGCCGCGCGACATTGTTGCACGCGCTATAGACAGCGAAATGAAACTCTACGGCGACGACCATGTATATCTTGACGTAACGCACAAAGACCCCGAAGAGACACGCCATCACTTCCCCAATATTTATCAGAAGTGCTTGAGCCTCGGCATAGATATCACCAAAGATTATATTCCCGTGGCACCGGCTGCCCATTACCTTTGCGGCGGCATCGCCGTCGATCTGGACGGTCAGTCTTCGATACATCGTTTGTATGCTTTGGGCGAATGCAGCCGCACGGGACTACACGGAGGCAACCGCTTGGCATCCAACTCGCTGATAGAAGCTGTGGTATATGCCGATGCGGCAGCACGACACGCCGTGACCCATGCCCCCGGATACGAATTGCGCCATGATGTCCCGGACTGGAACGATGAGGGTACACGCCATCCCGAAGAAATGGTGTTAATCACCCAAAGCATCAAGGAAGTCAACCAAATCATGGGTACATACGTGGGTATTGTGCGCTCTAATCTACGTCTTGACCGTGCCTGGAATCGTCTCGATATACTGTACGAAGAAACCGAGAAACTTTTCAAGGAATCAAAAGTGTCACGTGATATTTGCGAATTGCGCAATATCATCAACGTGGGCTACCTGATTATGCGACAAGCCAAGGAACGCCACGAGTCGCGAGGCTTGCACTACACTGTGGACTATCCCCCGGTACCGCACGACCATCAGTGAAAATGAAGCGGCGCAGCATGATCATAGCGCTGGCCGCCGTAGCAATCATGGTAGCCGGCACGCTATGTTCCGCCTCAGGGCAGGAACATAGCCCGGATATGCGCCTGCCTTCTGCACGCGAAAATATTTACCAAGGATACAACTTCGTAGTCGATCCGGAAACGGGCGACACAATGACAATATTTTTCCTTCGTCCTTTCACGGTGTATCCGCCTATGAAATTCCGAAACAAGAAGGAAGAGGAATTCTATTGGCGAACCGTGCGCAATGTCAAGGTAACCCTTCCGTATGCCAAAATGATACGCGAGACACTTATCGAGACATACGAGTACATAGAGACTTTTGATACACAGAAGGAGCGTGAGCAATATCTCAAACGCATGGAAAAGGAACTTTTCAAACAGTACAAGCCAATACTCAAGCGACTGAGCAAAAGCCAGGCGCGGCTTTTGGTAAAGCTTATACAGCGCGAAACCGACCAATCGTCATACGAAATTGTCAAGGCATTTCTCGGCAGTTTTCGTGCCGTATTCTGGCAAGGCTTCGGACGGCTTTTCGGCGTCAATTTGCGAGGTAAGTTCCAACCCGAGAAAAAGCGTGAGGATGCCATCATAGAACGCGTGGCCACGCTTGTCGAACAAGGCTCACTGTAATACCGCGGACGGATATGGATATAGACAAAATACTGGGAAGATACGGTTCGTACCTCACGGTCGAACGCGGATACAGCGACAATACGTGCGAAGCATACGTCACGGACGTCTCCAAATTGCTCAACGCACTTGCCGCCGCCAATATCGACCCGGCCAAAGCCACGGTGGACGACTTGCGCTCTTTTATGGGCGACTTGCACGACCTGGGTATTATGCCGCGTTCGTGCGCACGCATACTCAGCGGCATCAAGAACTTCTATCGTTACCTACGCCTCGAGGGTGTTATGGACACCGATCCGACCGAATTACTGGAAAGTCCGTCCGTGGGCACTCGTCTGCCTTCGGTACTTTCCTTGGACGAAATAGATGCACTGATAGCCGCTATGGACGATACCCCGTTGGGACGTCGCAACCGCGCAATCATAGAGACTATGTACGGATGCGGACTACGAGTATCCGAGTTGTGTGCATTGCAGATTTCGCATATAGACTTCCGTAATGCGGTGATGCTTATCCGCGGCAAAGGCTCCAAGGAAAGACTTGTCCCGGTAAATGACATTGCATTGGCGCGCATCAAAAACTACATTGACACCGACCGCAACGAAGTCCCGATAGTACCGGCCGATGCCGATACGGTTTTTGTCAGCCACCGCGGCCGACATCTGTCACGCGTCATGATTTTCTACATACTGCGTGATGCCGCCGAACGAGCCGGCATACGCACTCCGCTATCGCCGCACACGCTGCGTCACTCATTTGCTACACATCTGCTTGAAGGCGGTGCCAACCTCCGCGCCATACAGCAGATGTTGGGGCACGAATCCATAGCCACCACGCAGATATACCTGCATATCGAAAACTCGCGCTTGCGTCAGGAAATTCTCGAGCACCATCCGCGCTACAGACACACCGCAACCGCGACATCCAACGGTTGATAAACTCAGGTCAACCGAAAAAAAATAAACTAACAACAAAAGTATTATATAACATCCGAATATCACCCATATCATAAGACATGTCCACCATATACCTGAACCTCGGCAGCAATCTCGGCGACCGCCGCGCCAATATCGAAAGAGCCATACTGATGCTGGCTTCACGCTATCCGCAGTCACGCATACGTCGTGCCCCGGAGATACAGAGTGACGCTTGGGGATTCGATACGGTCAATCGTTTTATCAACGTCGGCATCGCCATCGACCTTCCCGAAGGCGTTGAGGTGGACCCGCTGGCATTATTAGACCAGGTGCAGGCCATAGAGCAGACCATAGCTCCGGGCGAGACACACCGCAACACCTTGGGTGACTACATAGACCGCAGCATCGACATCGACATAATCGCTATAGACGACTTGGTATACTCGCATCCGAGGCTCAAAATTCCGCACCCACATGCCGGCGCGCGCGCATTTGTGATGCGACCCATGCACTTTCTGCGACCGGGATGGACACCCGAAAACACCATAGCCGCCGGTGCGCCGCGCAAAAAGACCACGGCCGAGATGCACCGCGATACGCTCGAACAATTCCATTCCAAAGAAAAATTGCCGCTGATAGTGGTGCTGGATAATATCCGTTCGCTCAATAATATAGGTGCTATATTCCGTACATGCGACGCCTTTGCAGTGCGACATATATGCTTGTGCGGTATCACTGCCACACCGCCTTCGGTGGAGATACACAAGACAGCTCTCGGTGCCGAGGATTCGGTGGACTGGTCGTATTACGACAACACCCTCGAAGCCATATCCGTACTGCACAATCGCGGATATGCAGTATGCTGCCTCGAACAGGTACACGGCAGTGTATCTTTGCAAGATTTTGACCCGAAGGACGGTCGCGGATATGCCGTAGTTGTCGGCAACGAAGTCGATGGAGTGGACCCGGCCGTTGTGGCTGCCAGTGACATATACCTCGAGATACCGCAATTCGGTACCAAACATTCGCTCAATGTCAGCGTCTCTGCCGCTATAGCCATGTGGCACATAGCCATTCGCCTTGCCGGCAACACCTGACGGTATCCCGCCACCACCGCCTTTCACGCTTTAAGAAAAATGGCTACCTTTGCGGTAGTATTAAGGACCATGAAATGAAAGCAGAAGAAATAAAACAATTATTCGAGAGCTTCGAGGCCATAGCCATAGAATATGAAGGCGTCGAATGTTGGAGTGCACGTGAACTTTATTCTGTACTGGGATATGCCCGATGGGATCGTTTCAAAGAAGCTATAAACAGGGCCAAAGAGTCCTGCGTAAATGCAGGAGAGTCAATTACCGACCATTTTTCCAACGTCGGGAAAATGGTCTTGCTTGGATCAGGTGCTGAACGTCAGATAGATGACATACTGTTGACGCGCTATGCCTGTTACCTTATAGCCCAAAACGGCGACCCTCGGAAGCCAGAAATAGCATTTGCACAAAACTATTTTGCCGTGCAGACGCGCCGCGCCGAGATTGTCCAACAACGCATCCTCGACCACGAACGCGTACAAGCTCGCGCCAAACTTGCCGAGACAGAAAACCGCCTTTCAGGCGTATTATACGAACGCGGGGTTGACTCGAAGGGATTTGCAATAATACGTACCAAAGGCGACCGGGCTCTATTCGGCCTCAATACAGCGCTTATGAAGCGCCGCGTCGGCGCACCCGATAAACGCCCCCTTGCCGACTTCCTTTCAACAGTCGCAATCAAGGCTAAAGACCTGGCTGCAGAGATGACTTCGGTCAATGTCCAACAAAAAGACCTCCACGGACAAATAGCGATAGAGGGCGAACATGTGGACAACAATACTGCTGTTCGCGGAATGTTGCTCGACCGTGGCATCCGCCCCGAAACCCTGCCACCGGGCGAGGACGTCAAGAAAGTGGAACGCCGCCTGAAAGCTGACGAGAAAAAGATACTTCCCAAACCCTCAAAGAAAAAACAGTAATGGCCAACGAATCACTATCGGCGGCTAAAGCCGCAAAGAACGACGAGTTCTACACGCAGTACTACGACATCGAGCGCGAAATCAACGCCTACCTCGAATACGACCCCGATGTCTTTCGTGGTAAGACCGTACTGCTGCCTTGCGATGACCCAGAATGGAGCAATTTCACGCTCTATTTTGCCCAGCACTTTCAGACACTGGGTTTGAAAAAGCTGATTTCCACGTCATACGCTGCCGAAAGCAAGAAATACAGGACGCCATACCAGCCCTCATTATTCGAACAAGATGCGCCCCAGTTCGACCCGGCAAAGACCTCCGTGCGCGGCAAAATCTTCGTGCTCGATCACGACATTGACGGCGACGGGCGCATCGACTTCCACGACCTCGAATGGCGCTACCTTGACGGTGACGGCGACTTCCGCAGCGCCGAAGTCACCGCCCTGCGCGACCAGGCCGACATCATCGTCACCAACCCACCTTTCTCGCTTTTCCGCGAATTCCTCGCTTGGATTGTCGAAGCCGATAAGAAATTTGTTATTATAGGGAATATGAACGCTTTGACATATCGCGAAGTATTTCCCTTGATTAAAAACAACAAGATTTGGCTGGGAAATGGTTTTCATAATGGGAATGCCTACTTTCGACCAGTTGGTGAGCGTGAATACGCATCCGGAGTTAAAGATGATAACACCGGGCTTGTAAAATTCAGAAATTGCTGTTGGTTTACCAACATCGACCACGGACGCCGCCACCAGCCATTATCGCTAATGACCATGGAAGAAAACATCATGTATTCCAAGCACAAGGAAATCCGTGGCAAAGGCTATGCCCACTATGATAATTATGACGCCATAGAAGTTCCCTACACGGATGCAATTCCGTCCGACTATTACGGCGTTATGGGTGTCCCTATCACTTTCCTTGACAAGTACTGCCCGGAGCAATTCGAAATATTAGGTGCTACTGAAAGCGAGGGGAAAGGATTCTCTAATGGCCTGTGGTTATCGGACTGCGGTGTTTCACAACCGCTTGTAAATGGTGTCAGAGTATACAAACGAATTTTTATCAAGCGCAGGCCAATCGCCTAATCAGCAGTCGGGCATATGTTGAAGATAACTCCCCATTAATTATGACTGCACCTCTACGGTTTAAATCAGCATATTTGGGCGTATCCTCAAGGGTATATTCCTTGGTTTTAATTCCCCATTCATTCCCTCTATCAGTTATCCCTAATATTTCGACCTCCTCTTTATTGCTAAACGTTTATTTTATCAATACCATTGACGGTGGCAGTCGCGAAATCCCAGGGTCCATCTGACCCATGATTAAAAACTCCTAATATTTCGAATAAATAACAACAGAAACCAATGAAAACGAAATTACATACCGAATGGACTATAGCCGACATCTGTGACGGCTTTGTCTATAACGAACTTGAAGCCAAAGGACTTTTTGGAATGGGCGGACGCTTGACCATTCAGCCGGAGTATCAACGTAACTATATTTACGCCGATGGCAAGCGCGATGTTGCCGTCGTAGACTCGGTATTGAAGGGTTATCCACTGGGTGTGATTTATTTCGTAAAGACAGCCGACGGGCGCTACGAGGTATTGGACGGACAGCAACGCATTACATCACTGGGGCGTTTTGTCAACGGTAAACTCGGTATTAAGGACGAGAACGGTCTGCCGCAGAGCATCGGCTCTATGCCCAAGGAAATGCGCGAGATGTTTCTGGATACGCACCTGCTAATTTACGAATGTGAAGGTACCGAGTCCGAAATTAAGGAATGGTTCCGTACAATTAATATTGCCGGAATTCCACTCAACAATCAAGAACTGCTCAACGCCGTCTATTCCGGGCCGTTTATCACCGCCGCAAAGGCCGTTTTCAGCAATTCGCAATCTTCGAAAGTGCAGATGTGGGGTGCTTACGTCAGCGGCGCTGTCAATCGCCAGGACTTTCTCGCGACCGCTCTCGAATGGGTGAGCCGCGGTAAGGCGGAAGAATATATGCGCGACCATCGTTTCAGCTCCGACATCCGGGAGCTTGTGAATTACTTTGACTCGGTCATTGACTGGGTGCGTTCCGTATTCCCGTTTGTCGAGTCCGAGATGAGGGGACTGCCCTGGGGTGAATTATACGAGCGCTATCACGCCACACCATACAATCCGACCTATATGAAACGCCGTGCTCGGGAGCTATACGCCGACCCCTATGTGAAAAACCGTCGGGGTATCTTCGAGTACCTGTTGGGCGGCGAGACCGATACACGCCTCCTTGACATCCGCATATTTGACGAAGCAACAAAGCGAGCTGTCTATGCCAGACAGACAGAGGAAGCTAAGGCTGCCGGTATATCTAATTGTCCCTATTGTGCTATCGGCCACGATGCTTCGGCACACAAGATTTGGAAACAAAGCGAAATGGATGCCGACCACGTAACAGCATGGAGTAAAGGCGGAAAAACGGATATACAAAATTGTCAGATGCTCTGTAAGCATCATAACCGCGCTAAAGGCAATCGCTGACACCATCGAATGTTGTATATTATGTGGAAACTAAAAAATCCACATATATGCATAACAATCTTACGTTCGGCCAAGTGGCCGTTCTCTGGAAAGAACACAAACGCGAAGTGGTAAAACATTCCACGTTTTGCGCCTATGCTCTCACTCTCAAGGTGCATTTGCTGCCGACATTCGGCAATGTCGATGGTATTAGCGAGTCGCAGGCACAACAGTTCGTCTTTGACAAACTACGTGCCGGGTTGAGTTGTAAAAGTGTCCACGACATCGTGGCCGTGATGAAGTCTGTTGTTCGGTTCGGCGCAAAACACGGAATCTTTCCGGCCGAAACATGGGATATATCTTACCCAAGATCTACTGCTGCGAAGAAACTGCCGGTGCTGTCACTCGCAGATCACAAAAGATTGCTCAATACATTGTATGCTGCGCCTACCACGCAGAATATTGGTGTACTTGTCGCTTTGTGTACAGGTATGCGAATGGGCGAGGTGTGTGCCCTGCGTTGGGATCATGTGAGCTTTGAAAGCCGCACCATCACTGTGGACGGTACTTTCGGGCGCGTTTACGATTGCGAGGCACGTAGCACCGATCACTATATTTCTTCGCCCAAAACGCGCAGTTCCAACAGGGAAATCCCTGTTTCATCGCAACTTTTGTCGGCGCTCCGCAAGGTCCGCCGTCTACAAATATACGGCGAATATGTCGTTGGCAACGGCACCGAACCCAAAGATCCGCGCAACTACCGCGAGACCTTTGTCCGGCTGCTAAGACGTATGGATATACCGCGTATAGTCTTTCACGGGCTGCGCCACACTTTCGCCACCCGGTGCATCGAGAGCGGTTGCGATGTCAAGACTGTCAGCGCCATCCTCGGCCATTCAAACGTGGCCACAACGCTCAACCTCTATGTCCATCCCGACCTCGGCCAAAAGAAGCGCTGCATCGAGCGTCTTGGTCGGTATATGGCGGAGGCATCCCGGCGCCTGATATAGTATACAAAAATATAATATGTAAGCATAAATATCTATAATACAATATATTGGCGGCGTGAAGGCGTATTGTGCGCCGTCACGCCGTCCACTATTTTTCGGCGGAATAGCTGCTATGTTAAAGATTATTGCTACCTTTGAATGCACGTTAAACAGATTTACCCTCTGAGTAATGATACAAAGCAATTGATTCACAACTATTTCGGGACTGCGTATGGTTTCGAAAGCGTCTTTAGTGCCTTTTCCAAAGGCTTATATTTAACATGAAAAAATTGTAATTAGATATATCAATATTCACCCTAACCACTAAATCACATTTTTTGGAATGAAAAGACTATTATCAGTATTCGTGGTGATGTGCCTGACATGCATAGGCATGCTCGCCCAAGGCACCATGAAATGTACCGGTATTGTCGTTGACCAAGACGGCGAACCTATCATTGGCGCCAGTGTGGTCATCACCGGCAAGAATGCCGTAGGCACCACTGATGTCGACGGACACTTCAACGTGACCGTCCCGGCCAAGACATCCACACTCACTTTCAGCTTTGTAGGATGCAAAGCTGTCACAGTCGCCGCTGCCCGCAATATGGGAACCATCACCCTTCCCACGCAGGCCGAAGTCCTCAACGACGTCGTCGTTACGCAGTCTCTGGCTCGCACACGCCAGACCCCTGTGGCCGTCAGCCAGGTAAATGCCGCTGACATCGAGTACAAACTCGGTACGCAGGAACTCCCCGAAGTGCTCAAAACCACTCCCGGCGTCTGGGCTACCAAAGACGGCGGTGGTTTTGGTGATGCCAAAATCAACATGCGCGGCTTCCAAAGCGCCAACGTCGCTGTCCTCGTCAACGGTATTCCCGTCAACGATATGGAAGGCGGTTGGGTGTACTGGTCCAACTGGGCAGGCCTTGGTGACGTGGCTTCCAACATCCAGACACAACGCGGTCTGGGTGCAGCCATACTCTCGGCTCCCTCTATCGGCGGTACCATCAACATCACTACTCGCAGCCTTGATGCCAAGCGCGGCGGCAGCGTGTTCTACGGATTTGGCAACGACGGCCTTAACAACATAGGCATGAACGTCTCCACCGGCCTGATGAAAAACGGCTGGGCCATCACCCTGCAAGGCGCTCGCCGCTGGGGTGACGGATACATACAAGGCACTGACTTCAATTCGTACAGCTACTTCCTCAACATCTCCAAGCGCATCAACGACCGTCACCAATTGTCTTTGACAGCCTTCGGAGCTCCCCAAAACCACAACAAGCGCTCAAGCCAGGACGGTCTTACCATTATGGAATATCAGACCTACGCCAAGCGCGTTATGGACAGCGACAGCCCCTACAAGTACAACCCCACTTACGGCTTCGGCCTTGACGGAAAGGTACGCAGCTCCAACCGCAACACCTACCACAAGCCCCAAATTTCGCTGGCCCACATCTGGCAGATTGACGACAAGTCCTCGCTGTCTACTACCGCATATGTATCCATCGCCACCGGCGGCGGATACTCCGGCCAAGGCCGCGGAACATACAACGGCACTTCGCTGAGCAATTCCTCGTGGTATGGCGCAACCAACGGTGTGCCCAATACCCTCTTCCGCCACGAAGACGGAACCTTCGCTTACGACGAAATCCAACTGATGAACCGCGCATCCACCACCGGTTCGAATATGGTAATGTCTCAGTCCAACAACTCGCACAACTGGTACGGACTTATCTCGACATACAACAACCGCTTCTTTGACAATAAACTGCGCTTCACAGCCGGTATCGACATGCGCTACTATGTAGGCTTCCATAACAACAAAATCATAGACCTCTATGACGGCGAATACTACATGGACGACTCCAGCCGTAAGAATGTCAAGGTAGAAAACAACGCCGCTGCCGCCGACCCCAACTGGCGTTACGAAAAACTCGGTGTCGGTGATGTTGTATACCGCGACTACGAAGGACGCACCAACCAGGAAGGCGTATATGCACAAGGCGAATACACCCTGCTGGACCGTCGCATGAACATCGTCCTCTCCGGATCGTTGAGCAACACCGGATACCAGCGCGTCGACCACTTCTACTATGACAAGGAACACTCCAAATCCCCCACATACAACTTCCTGGGCGGAACGGCCAAGTTCGGTATCAACTACAACCTTGACCGCCACAACAATGTATACGGCAATGTCGGATACATCAGCCGCGCTCCCTTCTTCGCCTCCGGCGTATTCTTGAGCCAAGCAACATCCAATGCCGCCAACCCCGACCCCATCAACGAGAAAGTATTCTCCGCCGAATTGGGCTACGGCTTCGGCTCGCCCATATTCTCGGCCACCTTCAACGCCTATTACACCAAGTGGATGGACAAGACCACCACTCGTACGGGCAACATCGAAGTAGGCGAACACGCCGGTGACCGCTACTATATGAATATGGCCGGTGTAGACGCACGCCACATGGGTCTCGAATTGAACTTCACCTTCATCCCCGCACGCTGGATCGAAGTCAATGGTATGGCATCTATCGGCGACTATCAGTGGGATTCGAACTCGACCGGCTACTTCTACAACCAGCTTGGCCAACCTCTGGCCGACCTCGCAGGTTCTGTTGCCAGCGGCATCCTTGCCAAAGACCACATCCACGCCACACTCGAGCAAAAAGGCGTCAAAGTAGGCGGCAGTGCGCAGATTACCGCCGCTCTCGGAGCAACCTTCCGTCCCTTCAAGGGCCTGCGCGTAGGCCTCGATTGGACCGTGGCCGCCAACAACTACAGCGACTACACCATAAGCTCATCGTCCTATACTCCCAACGGCACCGTCAAGGTGGCCGATCCATGGCGTATTCCCTGGGGACAACAGCTTGACCTCAACGCCGCCTATACCTTCGAAATCGGCGGCCTCAAAGCCACACTCTCCGGCAACGTGCACAATCTCTTCAACTACAACTACGTAGTCGACGCATACACCCCGTCGTCCGAAACCGGCACATGGGAAAATGCCTTCCGCGTATTCTACAGCTTCGGCCGCACTTACGCCATGAAACTTCGCGTCAACTTCTAATAACCCAACCAACATTCCACGACATACATCATTATGAAAACAAGATATATATTCAGCACGATGTTGGCAGCGGTCATGGGCTTGACACTCACCGCCTGCGACGAGAACGATTGGAACAACGACCTCGATGGATTCGAGGACCAAAAGGACCAGCCTATTTCCAACAAGCAGAACATAGAGTACACCCTCACTGCCGATGACTACAAGGCCATCGCCTCCAACGCCACAAACAAGGCTCTCGCAGGCGACGAATTCAAGGCCGACCTCGCTGCCGTGGCCACCCGCCAGGCTTTCTCCGATGCCATTCCGGCCGAGAAATACCTCCCGGCATTCCTCGCCTCCAATTCCTTCAAGTACTTCACTCTCACCGACGGCTCGGGCGTCAAAGTGACCTACAATGTCGCCGGCCCCGTTGATCCCAAGGTTAAGGAGGCTGCCGGAGCACAGCAGTACACCGTCTCCTCGGACGACTACAAGGCTTATGTCTGGGAATCCGAAGACAACTTCATCGACGGATTTGCTCCCTCGCATCCCGCCAACAAGTACCTCGGCAAGATTCTCAACAACGAAGCCGATGCTAACGACGGACTCTATTGCATAGTTTCGTACGCGCAGTCCGAGCAGGAACCTGTGTTCGGAAATGTAGGCGGTGGCGAAACACCGACACCTCCCGCCTTCACTCTTTCCGATGTCATCGGAAGCGTGAAAGTCGACGACCAGGTTGAAATCAACGCTGTCGTTACGGCTGTATGCGGCCAGGGATACGTCATCACCGACAATTCCGGCAGCATCTTCGTATACATGGGCAGCAGCTTCGACGCCAAATCGCAAGCTGTCGGCAATCAGGTTAAGGTTAACGGCACCATCGGCGCTTACAACAAGGGCTTCCAGGTGACCGGAGCCTCGGCTGAAGTCGAAATCGTCGGCACACAGGCAGTCACCTATCCCGCCGCCAAGTCTTACACCGACGCCGAATGGGATCAGTTGATTACACGCACAGAAAACGAACTGGCTGTATACGCAACCATCAAAGGTAAAGTTACGGTAACCGAGCGCAACATCAACGTCAAACCCGAAGGCACCGAGAAGGCTCAAGGCAGCGTCTACGGCATCACTGATGCCCTGCGCGCCCTGTTTACAAACGATGGCGAAGCAACCATCACCGGATACTTCATCGCCATCGCCGGCGGCAGATTCTGCAACTTTGTAGTCACCGCCGTGGACGGCAAGACCGTTACCGCTGCTCCGCGTCGTCACCGCGCTCCTGCCGCAGCCGTGCCCACCACCGGATACAACGCCATGTACCACTTCAACGGCGATAACTGGGTAGCCGCTTCGGGCTTCTGCGTCCTCAACCCCGGCGATTACACAGCCATGGGTCAGAAGTACCAGAACCTTACCGAGCCCACCAAGTACCTGCCGCGCTACCTCGCTGCCAAGTACCCCTATGCTCAGCCCGGCGAGTCCACCAATGTTGCTTACCTATACTATGACTCCAAAGCCAAGGTTACTTCGTATGCCTGCGACCCGTACATCTGCGGCGAAGACGGCGTATGGACTCTTAATACCGGCATCACAGCGGTCACCAACCAGTTTGTACGCAACGCCGGCAAATGGATGTATGACCCCTGCGTCACCATCACCCTGCCCGCCGGTAAAGGTCAGGAACTCTCCACCAAGTACTATCAGGCTTGTGTAAATTGGGTATACGAGAACATCTGCGTGCCCCTGGGCGACACCGACATCAAGAGCGGTAAGTTCTACGTATCCTCTTATGGCAACAACGAGTACTATAGCGGTACCTCCGCATTCCAAGGCAACGTTGACCTGCGTGCCTCCGCTGCCAAGGGTCAGTATCCCGCCGAGTATAAAGATATGGACGATGCTGCTGTTGTAGCCCTCGAAAAGACTCGCTTCATGAACGAAGTTATGCCCGGCGCCCTGGCCACATTGCACGCCGATGCAGTTCCCGTTGACGGAATAGACGTCATCTATACCATCAACTTCTATGCCTACGACGGCTCGGCCACCACACTCTACACCGCACGCTTCCGCGTCACTGCCCCCGGCAAGTTCGAACCCATCGACTGCACCTGGGACAAGTAACCTGACATTCCCCCAAACCCCATAGACAGGAGGGGAGGCGCTACGGCGTCTCCCCTCCGTCATTTTGTAAGGTGCTATGTTTCAGCCTAAGAACAAGCAAGCAGAAGTAATCTTGATGCCAGGATGCTTAGCCCAAAAGTATGTTTGAAAGTGGTGTGGAAAAAATAGACTGCTCATATTTGGACACAGCCAATATCCATTTTTTATTCTATAGGTATATCCCGGAATCTTGCTTGCAATTCTTTCATTCTTTCAATCAAAGCGTCAAAAGGCATTGCATCTCTATAGATATAGCCATCAACCATATTTTCATAATAGTCTCGCTTAAAGGCGTTCAACAGCTTCCCTGTCGGGACAAAATCTATATGTTTGGGATAGTCTTTGAAATAGTCAACATATCCCAGATGGTAAAACTTCTTACGGTGTTCGACTATCACTCGATAAAGAGAGATGTCCGATATGGCAGCATGGCCGTATTCGGTATCCATGATTCTCTCCAGGTCATAGAGGTGCCTGCTCATACGGCGATGCCTGGGATTATCTTTTTGGAATTCCTCATTCAACAGCAAGGCCTTTTCAAGAAACGTCCGTGCCGGAGTCACTGTCCGTATTTCGGAACCCAAATCAATATCAACATCGTTGAACTCTTCGTTTATCATTGTGCCAATGTGTTTAATCTCAAAAGGCTCGTCCATCGAGAGGCAACTAATTTCAACCTTTACTTTTGGCTGTATATCTCCGTTATACTTCGGGAAAATGCTGTCGTATTCTACAAATATGACCGTCGGGTCGCTATCATGAGATATAAGTCTTTCCCCTTCGGGAGTTGGCTGGTGTGTGAGATTAGAGACGGCGTATCCGGAAATCCCCATTCTGTCCAATTCTTTTTTTAGAAGCGTTGAAAGGGTGCCATGGATGTAGTCGCGAGAAGCTTTGCGAAGATTTTTTAGCTGCGTGTTGTTCTCTGCTTTTGCACAGGACAGCCCCAGTTTCTCGGCAAAGAAACCACGGCCTATCGAAAGGTCAATGTCTTCACTAAACCTATTGATTAGCGACCACCCCTTGCTTAATGACGTGCCTCCTTTGAAATTGAGCCATCGCGAACATTCGGTGCCGGAAAGTGCCTTTAGAATGGCCGTCACCCACCAGTCTTTTTCTACGGCTCTTTCGTCTATGCCGCGTTTTCTTGCAACAGCTTGCACTGAGGCCGTCTTTTCTTCCAGGGCTAAGTCCAGCCAAAGATGGTTATTCATCTAGTTGTATGTTTTTGGAATATTCGTTTTATCCATACGGGCATCACCTTCATGTCTTCGTCAAGGCAGTCTGCCTCCGAATTGTTTTTTATCAAAGCGCCTATTCTTTCCTCATCATGACCTGACAGGCTTTTCTCGCCTATGGCTTTTAATGCCTGGACTATAAGGCGGCGCCTAGGCCCTTTTATTGCGAAATTCTTTGGAACGACTCGTCTAAATGTGATATTGCGCCCGTCTATATTTATGACACGTGCCGAACCGGATGTTATAAATGTGGGGTTCATTGGAACCTGTGTAGACAAACCGAGCAAGTTCAGAGCTGTCGCCCCCGTGGGGAGTATCTCGGCATTATCCCTTTCGGCAATAGCGGCAGCAATAACTTCCAAAGGAGGATATGCCAGTCCGAATCGGGTCTTTATGGTTTTTAGATAGACCCCGCGACATAGCCTGTAAATCAGCCCTTCTTTCACCAAGTCTGAAAGTATATGTCCCACGTACTCATCTCCGTATTCCGGAAAACTGTTGCTGAAAAGCAACGTGCCGTTTTCGGCCTCGCTGACCCTCTGCTTTATAACGTCTACTATTTTTGTTGGGACGGACATAATCAAACTATCGGTATTTTTTGCAAAATTACCGATAGTTTCCGACATTCACAACACTTACTATAAATGAAATTAAGAATTATGGGCCAAAACAGGTGCTGAACAGTGCAAAACGTACCAATGCTACTTCTAAGCGTTGTGCTGTGGGCTCGCCACGGCCTAAACAGCAGATAAGCAAACGGGCGACAACATACCGCGAAGGTATCGTGCCGCCCGTTGTGATGTGAATTCAAGTCATTCTATCTGAAACCTTGGATCGAAAGTCGATTTGTCGGCTTTACATCATACCAGGGTAGTCAGAATGAGGTTAGGTTTAATACTTGAAATCAGCAATAAAGTGTTTTTTCCCATTAGCATAGAAATACCAATCATTAAAGTTGTCCTTGTTCAAACTTAACTGTCCGTGTCCGGGTACAATAGCGATTAAACTCTCGCCTTTTTTGTAGATTGAGATACCTTTAAACACTCCGTCTGATGTTCTCATGTTGGTGGCGATACAAACAAGGTCTTGGGGACAGTAGTCCGTACTGTAGGATGTGGATGGTGCAGGGGCGTTCGTTGTACCGGCATACATTGAAAACCCGAGGAGAACGAGTGTTACTCCTAATAGAATTTTTTTCATACGCATTGCGTTTTAGGTGGCCTTACAGTCCCATCAGCCGTTTTTATACATAAAGAGAAGCGTGGACTGATTTGCCACATCACCGAACGAGGGTCCTGAGAAAACCTAAATGCAAGATGTGGAAACAGCAGCCCACGCTATAAGCGTGAAGCCGTCTTGGTCATCTCTTGCATTTTTGAAAATTTCTCAGGTTTTCGTTCGCAAGATAAGCAAAACGCTTCTTCTATAATTCGATATGTCTGCGCATTTGGTTGCGCACCGCAAAGTTAAAACAAATTTCTGATACACACAACCCCCCACTTGACTCTACAGAATGTATGGCGATGAAAATTTCAGGTGGAAATGTCGGCGGAAATGCCTAACTTTGCAGGATAACCAAACAGCCACCGAAATATGACTACTGACAAGACTTTTGCCGAGCATTGCTACAGCATCTTCGAAGCCGCCACCGAGGCATACCATATCGCCGATGACATCGACGCTCCGTGCGCCAATCCGTATACACCCGGCACCATCGAGTATACACTCTTTGCCAAGAACCATATCGATGCCGCCCAATGGCATATGGAGGACATCATACGTGACCCGAACATCGACCCCGTGGAGGCTCTGGTGCTTAAGCGCCGCATCGACAAGTCCAACCAGGATCGCACCGATATGGTCGAGGAACTGGACACGTATTTCCGCGAGAAATACTCGGCGGTGGTGCCTCAGCCCGAGGCTACCATCAACACCGAGAGCCCCGCGTGGGCGCTTGACCGCCTCAGCATATTGGCGCTGAAAATTTATCACATGGCCGAGCAAGTGGCACGTCAAGACGCTACTGCCGAGCACCGCGCACGTTGCGGAGCCAAACTCGAAGTGCTGCGCGAACAGCGTGCCGACCTCACCGCCGCCATCGACACCCTCCTGGAGGACATTGCTGCCGGACGTAAGTACATGAAGGTTTACCGCCAGATGAAAATGTACAACGACCCTTCCACCAACCCGGTCCTCTACGCCGCCGACAAAAAGTAAGGCAAAAAAGACCGTACTCCGCGCGGATGTCTGCGAATCATAACGGTAATTCAATTGAAAAATATGATGGCGATATAGGTCATGGTGACGGCGAAATATAAGCCGGTGCCACCGAAATTGTACATCAAAAAATTAGGTATAACCTCTATACTTCAGATTATTTGGTAAAATCCAAAGCTAAAGAGATACGAACGGTGGCTGTGGCGCGGTTCTCGGCCATGGGCGACATCGCTATGACGGTGCCGGCGGTATATGCCGCTTGCGCCGCCAATCCGGATGTGCGTTTCGTGATGGTGACGCGCAAGGCCTTTGCTCCGATATATGCTCAGCGCCCCGACAATCTCGAGGTGCTCGGCATCGACTTGCGCGAGGGCCGCTATAAGGGCGCCGTCGGGATGTGTCGTCTCGCGGCAGACTTGCGTAGAAAAGGCGTCACCGATTTTGCCGATTTGCACAACGTGCTGCGCACAAAAATTCTTTCGCTGTGTCTGCGCCTGCAAGGCGTGCGAGTGCGGTGTCTGGACAAGCAACGACGCTTGCGTCGCCGCCTATGTGCGGACGGGGCTTTGGCTGCACAGCCGTTAGGGCGAGTCATCGACCGCTATGCGGACGTGTTTGCGGCTCTGCGTTTGGAATGTCGCCCGGACGATTTTGCCGGATACGGCCGCGAGACTGCGGGTAGTCATCCCGGGGCATCCGTGTGCATAGGCATTGCACCCTTTGCCGCACACCGCGGCAAGGTGTATCCTGCCGAGCGTATGCTTGCCGTAGTCGAAGAACTGGCACACCGTCAGGGCACACGGATATACCTCTTCGGCGGCGGCAAGACCGAGACGCCGGTGCTGGCGCAATGGAAGGCGCAGTTGAGTGCCAAAGGTCTCGATGTGGTCGATATGGCTGCGGCTAAGGCCGGATTTGCCGGCGAAATAGACGTAATCTCGCGCCTGGACGCTATGGTGTCTATGGACAGCGGCAATATGCACTTGGCGGCGCTGTGCCGCGTGCCCGTGGTCTGCATCTGGGGTGCGACGCATCCCGCGGCCGGCTTCACTCCGTGGAAGGGTGAGGCCTCGCTGATGCTTGGTGATGACACCCTTGCGTGTCGTCCTTGCTCTATTTTCGGCAAAAAGGAATGTCGCTTCGGCGACTATCGATGTTTCGATGCCGTCACCCCGCAGGCCATCGTAGATGCCGTGGATCGCGCCGTCAATATCAAACGAACAGAACAATGAGTCAAGAACAGGATTTCGATATACGCAACTCCGAGCGGGACAAGGACTTCGAGCGAGCCTTACGCCCCAATCATTTCGAAGCCTTCAACGGGCAGGAAAAGATTGTTGCCAACCTCAAGGTCTTTGTCGAGGCGGCGCGTATGCGCCATGAGGCCTTGGACCATATATTACTTTTCGGGCCTCCCGGACTGGGCAAGACTACGCTCGCCGGCATCATAGCCAACGAATTGGGCGTAGGCTTCAAGGTCACCAGCGGCCCGGTGCTGGACAAGCCCGGTGACTTGGCCGGCATTCTGACCACGCTCGAGGAAAACGATGTGCTGTTCATTGACGAAATACACCGCCTCAGTCCCGTGGTCGAGGAATACCTCTACTCTGCCATGGAGGACTACCGCATAGACATTATGATAGACAAGGGCCCGGGGGCGCGTTCGGTGCAATTGTCATTGAGCCCGTTTACGCTCGTGGGTGCCACCACTCGCAGCGGCCTGCTGACGGCTCCCCTGCGCGCGCGTTTCGGTATCAATTGCCATCTCGAATATTACGATCACGCCACCTTGGAGCGCATTATACGGCGCAGTGCGGCGTTGCTGAAGGTTCCCATCACCGATGATGCGGCCCTCGAGATAGCTATGCGTAGTCGCGGCACGCCGCGCATTGCCAATGCTTTGCTGCGTCGTGTGCGCGATTTTGCTATGGTCAAAAGCGACGGCACCATCGATATGGCCATTGCGCGATATGCGCTCGAGGCGCTTAATATTGATAGGTACGGCCTTGATGAGATTGACAACAAGCTGTTGTCCACTATTATACACAAGTTTGGCGGCGGCCCGGTGGGGCTGTCCACCATAGCCACGGCTCTGGGCGAAGACACGGGCACCATCGAGGAGGTGTACGAGCCTTACCTCATACAGGAGGGCTTTGTCAAGCGTACTCCGCGCGGTCGCGAAGTTACTCCCAAGGCTTTCAAACATTTAGGCGTCAAGATGTCGACGGACGATATGCCGGGACTTTTTGACACCCTCGACGTATAGACATACGATATGGGTTCGATAAAATCATTGATGAAAGATACGGCCATATACGGCCTTAGCAGCATCATCGGGCGTTTTCTCAACTGGTGCCTGGTGCCGCTGTATACTATCAAGTTCACCCCCGCCGAGTATGGTTTGAACACCTACGTGTATTCGGTGGTGGCGCTGGCGCTTATTGTGCTGACATACGGTATGGAAACGGGCTTCTTCCGTTTTGCCAACCATGACCGCTGGAAAGACCCTATGGAGGTGTATTCCACCTCGCTGATATCGCTGGCGGTATCCTCTACGGCCTTCGTGGTGCTCGTGGCCTTGTTCCTTGACCCGGTAACGACGTGGATGGAGTGCGACGGACATCCCGAATATGTGATGATGATGGCCGTGTGCGTGGCCGCCGATGCCTTTACGGCCATCCCGTTCTCGTATCTGCGATATCGCAAACGCCCCGTGCGCTTTGCCGTGTTGCGATTGGTCAATATCGGTGTCAATATCGCTCTCAATCTTTTCTTTATTTTGCTGTGCCCGTGGCTGATGCGTGTGGCTCCGGCCACCGTGTCATGGTTCTATGATCCGTCCTTCGGCATCGGATATATATTCTTGGCCAATCTCATATCATCACTGCTGACGCTGGTGATGCTGCTGCCCGAACTGCGCGGCTTCCGCTGGCGTTTCAATCGCCGACTGTGGCACGCGATGATAGTGTACTCGGCGCCGCTGCTGGTGCTGGGCGTTGCGGGAATTATGAACCAGACCATAGACAAAATCCTGTATCCGTCGCTGGTGGCGGACAAGGCGCAGGCTATGGACGGCTTGGGCATCTACGGAGCCAATTACAAGATTGCCATCGTGATGGTGATGTTCATTCAGGCCTTCCGTTTTGCTTACGAGCCTTTTATCTTTGCCCAAAGTCGCGATAAGGGCGAAGAACGCCTCCAAGCCTATCGCGATGCCATGAAGTACTTCGTCATATTCGCCTTGGTGATTTTCCTCGGTGTGATGTTCTATATAGACATCCTTAAGTACTTTATTTCGCCCAAATATTTCAGCGGTTTGAAGGTGGTGCCCATCGTGATGCTTGCCGAGCTGTTCTTCGGCATATTCTTCAATCTCTCGTTGTGGTACAAGCTCACCGACAAAACGGTCTGGGGTATGTACTTCTCGCTGCTGGGTCTCGGCATAACCGTCCTCGGCAATGTCCTCCTGGTACCGCGTATGGGGTATATGGGCTGTGCATGGGCTGCGCTGGCATGCTATACGGTGATGATGGTCGCCAGCTACTTTGTAGGCCGAGCCAAGTATCCTATCGGCTATCCGTTGCGACGCATCGCCGCCTATTTCGCCCTCGCAGCGGTACTCTATGTCGTGGGCATGTACGTGATTGATATGCCGCAGATGTGGCTGCGTCTGCCCCTGCGCACACTGCTTATTGCCGCCTTTGTCTTCGTGGTCATACGTCGCGAAGGCATACGGCTGCCCAAACGTCTGCACCTGTCACGATGAAAATCACCCTTGTCACACATAGCGACAGTCGCGGCGGCGCCGCCGTGGTCACTCTGCGCCTGGCGCACGCCTTGCGCGACTGCGGAGTGGACGTTGTGGTGCTGGCTGCCAACGTCTCTACGGACGATCTGGTGGTCAAGCCGTTGGCATCGCCTACGGCGGTGCACATGGCTTTTCTGGCCGAGCATATAGACATCTTCCGCCATCGAGGGGTGCGGCGCGACAACCTCTTCAAGATTTCTACGGCTACGGCCGGACTGCCGCTGTGGCAGCATCCGGATATTGCAGATGCAGATGTCGTGGTTCTCGGCTGGGTCAATCAGGGAACGGTGTCGCTGCGTGGCATACAACGGCTGCACGCCGCATTTCCCGATAAGCACATACTGTGGGTGATGCACGACCTATGGAATGCCACCGGCATTTGCCACCATACCGTGGACGGCTGCGACCGCCTTACGGGCGTTTGCGGCGCTTGTCCGCTGTTGCACGGACGGCCTCATGCCACCGACCTGTCCACGCGTACACAGGCAGCCAAGAAGGCCTTATACGAAGCCGTGCCCATACGCTTTGTCGCCGTCAGCAATTGGCTGGCTGAACGTTGTCGCGAGTCTTCGCTGATGCGTGATGCAGACATCTCGGTGGTGCCTAATGCCTTCCCGGTGGAATCGTTCATGCCTGTCGGCGAAGTGGCTGCCTTCCCGGACGTGCCGCAGGATGCACGCGTCATCATCATGGGCGCAGCACGTCTTGACGACCCAATCAAAAACCTCCCTTTGGCCGTGGAGGCGCTCAATGCTGTTACGGCCGACGGTGCTTTCGCGGTATTTTTCGGCGAAATACGCGATGCTCATGCCTTGGACGAGCTGCGTATGCCACACCTTGCCCTCGGACGTGTGAGCATGGAGATGTTGCCGTTGCTGTATAGACGCGCTGACATCGTGCTTTCGACATCGCGACATGAGACGCTCCCCGGCACGCTTATCGAAGGCATTGCCTGCGGCGCACGTGCGGTCACCACCTCGCACGGCGGTCAGTCGGACATCGTCACGGATACTTCGCTGGGCTCGATGTGTCCCGACGACCCCAAAGCCATAGCCTCTGCCATCGATGCACATCTCGCCGAACGCGCCTCCTGCCGTGATATTGCAGCCGACCGCGCTGCCATGCATACAGCCATAGCCGACCGCTTTGCCGCCTCGGCCATAGCCGACCGCTTCCTTTCGCTTTTGAACTCCCGTCCGCAGCAGTGAACAGCCGATGCCTCGACCGCCGGCCGGCTCGCATCCTGCCGCTGTCCCGAAATGTGTCGGGTGCGAATGACGTGTCGTGTGCTGTCAATCGCATTGTTACATTGTTTTGCCGTTTCTCACTGTTTATATAACTCCGGAGTTCAATAAGGCTGCGCAATCGGTTGAAAACATGACGGAAGAATTTTTCATTTAGTACGAGAATTATTTTGTAGAAAATTTGCATATCGGAAAATCGTTGTGTAAATTTGCAGTGAATAAATCCTCTCTCCCGCCA
>OLGM01000268.1_pt1 | contig 36939 bp, 39 predicted proteins | sample 1606001 | NCBI WGS metagenome assembly OLGM01 (sample SAMN03283294) | human gut metagenome | biome: human-associated habitat; material: feces | host: Homo sapiens | place: Peru | collected 2012
GCTATACAATCCGACTGCAAAAATACGAAAATTTATTGAGAAAAGACAAGAAATGACAGGAAATATAAATGCTGCAACGCAAATTTAAGACTATTTAAGTCTAAATTCTTTAATATCTCAGAAATTTTACATAAACAAATACCTGTTTTATGCGATCTTTGTATGCTGTTAGGCTAATATACTTCAAGTGCCGATGAAGTACTACTGCGTTTTATGGAATGTATAATAGTTGAAGTTCCGTCATTCTCCGCCTTTTGATGGACGGAATGCATTTGCCTCTCCATCTGCAAAAGTCAAGATAATCCTTTTCTATATCACACAATCCTCGCTCAATCTTTTGCAGGAGACGGCTCTTCGGAAATCTTTTGTTCCCTAATATCTTGTAGGGTCCGACATTATAGGCAAGTACGGCAAGGAGTAGTGAGTCCTTTCCATACTTGCGAAACATAGCACATAATTTGGTGAGATCCGAACGCAACAGGGAGTCGGCTTGCTGAAAAGTAAGGTTCTTCTTGAACTTCTCATGCGGCAATATCCGATGTCCCCATCCAATATAGGGATAGTTGCGCTTGATGTCGTGCCATCCCTCATAATACTTGATGCAGCGCACTGCTCGCTCAAAGGGTGGCAAAGCGAAAATGCCCAAGTCGGTTTGGCTTGGGCTATCAGTTGTGGGTGTTTTGTTCTGTGCCGCAATACTTTGACACAGAAACAAGAGCATTATAGTGATGTATGTCCTTATCTTTTTTGTCATGGATGTTGATTTTGTTTTGCTTTTGGGGACGCCATTGTTTTGTTACTTGGCATTCTTCTTGTTGAATATTTCTGCTATCATGGCTTTCACGTCCTCACCAACTTGCACGAAGTTTTTATAGAGGATGCGCTCACGCTCATCACGGCTCTTGAAGGTGTAGAACTTGGGTAGTGGCATATACTCGCTTTCTTCTTTCTTAATGTCTGCCATATCGAAGTCGGTCTTGCAATAGAACTTACTGGTCTTGAACTCGTCGCTCTCCTGTATGTTCATACTGCCATTCATGCCTGTCTTGGTTGCCACAAAGTCTCTTGCGGTCTGACCGCAAATCCATCCTGTCGGCATATCCGAGATTTTACTGGCTGGCACAAGACTGTCCATATTCTCATTCAGATTAATGCTCGTCTTGTCTCTATCGATGGTCACGCCTTTCTTCAGTTGCACCACCTTTCCAAAGATGTCAGACGACAGCCATTCCAGCGTTTCCTTGCTTCGTGCCGAACCGCTCACCACATTGCCTACGGTGGTAATGATCTTCTGCATACCCACCTTTCCATAGTCTGCTTCCAACTGGGGCAACTCCTGGAATCCCAAGGCGACGCTCACCTTGTTGCTTCGGGCTGTACCTATCAGTCTATCTATTTTGTGGAAGTAGAGGGTCGGCAACTCGTCCACGATGATACTCACAGGGATGTTCTTGCCTTGCCCTGTGTTTACTCGTGTTACCAAGCGGTTAAGAATAAGGGCGTTCAATGCCCCGATAATGCTCTCCATCTCTGGGTCATTGGCTATCAGCAGATAACTCGGATTCTTCGGGTCACTTACTTTCAGATCGAAGTCATCGCCATCCTTATGGAAGATCCAATAGCTTTCCTTGGTGGCAAGGCGTGAGGTATAGACACGCAGGGTGCCTATCATACCCTCCAACTGCTCCATCGCCTTGTTCTTCAAGGCGGTTTGGAATGGTCCCAACAACGGTGCTACCTCATTGTCGGTCTCCAACACATTGAAGATGGTCTGGTAGCTTTCATTCAGAAAGCTCAGGATATGGGGCATATCGCTGTACTTGCCCAACCAATAGGCTGGCTCCACTTCTTCTCCTGCATGGTTAAACACCTTTCCGGTCGGCTTCATCTGCATGGTCTTCGGGTCAAGTACTTTCTCCGCTATCAGCATCTTGCCGTCCTTGTCGTATGGTTCCTTGCCATAGTTGATGAAGAAGTAGATACAGGCGGCGAGGAAGTTGACGGCTGAGGTCTGGAAAAACTGGTCGCTGCCGCCACCGCCTTCTTTCTTGCCTTTTTGCAGTGATTCAAGCAGTGTCTCTGCGGTCTCGCTCGCTGCAGCCAAGTTATTGATATACTTCTGCTGTATCGGGTTCACTCGCTTGGAGTATTCCACATCCACAAAGTTGATGATGTTGAACTTGCAGCCTTCTGGCAGCTTGCCCAACTGTTGGTTCTTCTTGTAGTGGTAGTACAGTTTGGTTGCCAAGGTCGGGAACTTGTAGTCGTAAACGACCATGGCAAAGCCCTTTGCACTGTGCTGACGGATGAACGGTTCGATAATAGAAAAAGTCTTACCGCTACCAGGCGTACCCACCACCCATGTGCCACGGAAAGGGTTCACGATGTTCACCCATCCCTTGCGGAACTTACCCTTATAGTAGTAGCGCATAGGGATATTCACGCTGTACTTATTATATTCCTCCTTCTGGCACTGTTCAAAACTCTCGTTCTCAAAATTGAAACGGTCTTTCATCAGTCCTTCCTTCAAGAACTTCGAGATGTTGTCCAAGGCGATATGCACCAATACCGTTCCGATGATGGTTGCTACCATATAGAGTATGATGTTCAATCTTAGGGCATAGAGACGAGTGTCCATCACATAGCCAAAGAGCCACACGGACAATACCAACAGCAGCACGCCACTCACCAAGGGGTACAGCACCTGCCTTCGGGCATCAAACTCCAAGTGTTTCTTGTTTCTCGTGCCTACACAGGTGATGCACACCAACAAGAACGTCACCACCTTGCTATACACCAAGTTGCCGTCATGGTAGATGAACCACTGCTTGATACGGTCGTGCAGGTCACACACCACACCACCAAAGCCGTCTATCGCCCTTGGGTCTATGGCATACTCAAAGAACTCCATCAACACGGATATGTAGATGACCGCCCTGAATATCTTGTAAAATCCTTGTAACTCCTTGCTTTCTTCCATTGGATATGATTGCTATTTTAGAAAAATCGGATTGAAAGAGTCGGCTGACAGCACATCGCTATAGTTCACTTTCAATGAGATGGTGCGACCGCTGATTTGGTTCTCCGTCATTTCGATGGTTAATTGCTTGTCATTCGGGAATGTCATTTTCCGAATGACTATCACATTGCGGTAGCCATAGCGGAAACGCTTAGTATGTTCCAACGTGAACACAGGATGCAACTCTACCATCTGTGAGTTGGTTGCCTTTGTGGTCTTCTTGTCCGTCAGTTTCATTCGTATTTGGTCTATGTCAAACGGTATGTCTGTCTTGTTCTCCACCGAGAAGTCCAAAAAGAAATAGTCGCCCGATGAATAGATGTTGTTCAGTCGCATCACCATTTTATGCGCTTTGGTCTTCACATTGTTCACATGGGCTTCCGAACTCCAAATTTCACGAGCATAACGAGCCATGTCCGTAGAGGACAATGTGACCGCAGGATTGTTATAGGCATTCTTCTCTATCTGTTGTATCTCCTTATCCGTCACTGCCTCTTGTAGTCTTGTGGTATAGAGCAGCGCATATTGCGTGCGGTATCGTTCCGTCACAATGGTCACGATGGCAAGCACTTCGCCATCTTCATGCAGTCCCTCTTTGGGTTTCAGACGCACAGTATTGTTGATGGGTTGGTCTCCTGCTATCTTGTCGGTGGATATATCCACAAAGCGGATGGGTTCACTTGCCGTAATGACCGTAGTCACTTGCTCGTTCACGGTCAGCTGTTCCATCTCCTGGAATGTGCAGGGCTGATAGCTCTCCGCACTGGTCTGTTGTGCCATCATCGGAGTGGCACTTATTGCACACATCATCAGTGTGCCAATGGTCTTCTTGATATTCATATTCGTATTCTTTGGATGTTGACGTTTACTTACTCTTGGTCTCTTTACTGTTTATCAGATACACAAAGGTGCCATATTTCAGTTTTACCTTGTTCTTCTTGATAGCCTTGCCTATGGCATTGCTTGTTTTCTGATAGGCATTCTGCATGGTCTGCATGCCCCACTGTGAAAAGCTGCTGCCTGTATTGGTGGTGTTCATATCCACATTGCCGGTCACGGCTCCGCTTGCCACATCCTTGGTGGTCTCACGGAACTGGCTGCTTGGCACATACAATCCTTCCATGCCGTCGGTATCATATAGTGACAGGTTGATTTTCACTATTTCATCATCCACCAACACACTTTTCACCGTGCCTTTTACTCGTTGTGAGCCAAAACCGCTCATGGTGGCATACAGGTATGCACCTTTCTTCACCACCATTTCTCCGATTTCCACATCATCAAGCAGTCGCAAGCGGACACGGCTTCCGTCCATCGCCTTGATATTCTCGTCAATGATAGCCTTGATCAGTGTCGGCTCTTTCTCATTTACTGCCAATGTGTTGAAATAGTCCGATGATGTCTTCACCTTTTTCACCACTTCGCTTGGCTTGTCGTTCTTGTCCGCTTCCTTTCGGGCATTCTCATTTACCTTGATTTTGCCTTCAATGTTGATACCGCCCTTGGCTGTAGCTGTTGTTTCATCGGATGCTGTTGCTGAAGACGATGAGTTCTGTTGCGTGGCTTGCTGTCCCTTCAGCCTTGCTTCGGCAAGTGCCTTGTTCAGCTCTGCCAACGCCTCGTTCTCTCTTTGTCGCTCATGGGCTTCTTGCGCTTCTCTCTGTTTTTCCATTTCTGCTTGCCTCTTGGCTTCGGCATCCAACTGTTGCAGTTCTGCATCCGAATACTTGCTTTGGTATTCTTCTTTTTCTTGCTCATTGTCTCGGTCTATATTCTCCACGGCACTATGGTCTTCTATCTTGCCGTAGGCATTCAACATGTTCTCATACTTGCCTCCAATACCGTCACCGCCCTTGATATGAGCTTGTGGCAGGTTCGGATTCAGATATTCCGTGGTCTGCATATTGGCATCCTGTTTCTCCGCAACCTTGGTATCAAAGAGGTCGAAGATAAAGTAGGATGCACCGAGCAGTGGAAGATAGACAATCGCAGGTAGCATGTACTTGGGTTGTCTGAAATTGATTCTTTCTGTCAGCTTCATCGTTATTTGTCTTTATGAGGACGGCGTGCATCCTCATTGGTTCTTACTATGTCCTTTGCATTCCCCATATTCTGATGGCGAGCCTTTATCAAGGAGTCCTGCCGCTCCGTGGCTGTTCTTCGCTCTCCCTGATAATGGTAAGCTCTTGCCATGCGATAGATGTTGAAACTGAAGCTCACACCTACAAATCCGAACACGATGACCAGAAACAGTGTCTTATGCAGGTCGGCAAACCTCTGTACCTTGGCTGCCGCCTTGTCTATTCTGCACATCTTGGCAAACTTCCTTCCAGCTCTCACGTCTCGCTCATAGCGTTCCTTGTATTTGGGGTCGTCCTTGTCGGGCATCTTCTCCCCAATGAGCATCTGCTTAAATCCTTTTGTGTTCATCGTTATTTCTTTTTTTACCTTTTTACTTCTTTACCCTTTTGCCTTTAATAGTTCGACTTTGTCTTCTGGTCAATATCCTTGTTGAGCAAGGTTCTCCAGTTCACTATCAGCAATCCATGTGGATTGTTGTCAGTCCTCGGAACTCGTTTCAGTTGTCCTGCCGTCACCAGCTCACGTGTCAGCACATTGGTTCTGCGCTCGATGCGCTGTCTGCCGTAGTAGGTGAACCCCATCTTCTCCTTGTCAAACTTAATGCTGTCACAGAAGATGCTGAACACGGCACTCGTTCCCATGATGTTGGAGTAGAATCCCTTCTCCTTTAGTGTATTGTACTGCGCCAATCCTGTCTCATCCACCAGGTACATGGCTTTCTCCATCGTGTATTTGATGTACTTGTCATCAGGTGCCAACGTAAAGAAGTAGTGATGGAACATCTCGATATGACTCTTTGCTTCCACATCCAGTGTCTCATCCATCGTCGTACGCTGCACCAGAATTGGTACATTGCCATCCAATACATAAATTTTGTTCTGTGCATCCACCACCATGTTCTTCGCTGTCCAGATGCTACTGATACTTATCAGCACGCATCCAACTAGGAACAAGCTACAGATGATAGTCACCAACTTCACCTTATTCTCTAAATTCTTGATTACCATTGCTATTTCGTTTTTTTACCTTTTTACTCTTTTACCCTTTTACCTTTAATGAACAACATGCGCCAATGTTCCCTGTGCCGACATTTTGGCTTGCTGTGCCACACCCTCACCGAAGTTTCTTGTGGAGAAGGCGGTATCGCCCTCTGGTATCATCCATGCCGCAAGGTCTGGAACCAAGTTCAGACACTTCAAAGCCACGATACTTGCTGCCATCAGATACCCTGCCGAGAAGAACGAGTTCTGCAAGTATGCCGCCATCGTCTGCTCCGATGCGGTGATTGCCGTCAGGTTCTCCACCTGTATGCAGAGTACAATGTCGAAAAGTAGCAGTACATAGAATCCTACGAAGTAGAGCATCGCTCCATAGAAATGCACGGTCAGATACCTTGTCAGCCACTTCGCCCAACTGCTTTCCCATTTCGGCAATAGCGAGAATGCCCATTGTATCGGTCCGAATATCGTCAGCATTCCCAATAGTATCTGTTGGCAATAGATGGTACTCCACCAACCGATACGAAACACGATCAATGCTATCAGCATTACTATCTTGTCGATGTTCACTACGGCTCCTGCAGTCAGTGAGGTAAACCACAGCTTGGCTGCGTCCTTTTCCATGTTGGTCACTTCATCCACACCAGTCTGCTCCATGGTCGATTCCACCAGATTCGGGTCTGTTGTTCCCGTATGAGCAATGTCTGCCTGGGCTTGTACGTTGGTGTACATCGTATCTCTGGTATAGATGAGCTGCTGAACTTCCGTAAACTTGTCCTCTATCTGTGTGGCTTCCGCTTCATAAAGGTCATGGGTATAACTTCCTATGGAGTTTGGAATGTAACTCAGAAAGTCCAGTACGCACCAACTGCTACCACTGTTCGTCATACCAGTATCGGCAGGTGGGTACCACCAACAGAGGACAATGCTTATCACCAATGGTTTGAATAGTTTCATCACATCTAGTGGCTCATGCTTCACCATCATCTTGTAGGCCATATTAGCTGCCACCACGATGGAGAAGAGAGCTGCGAGTGCCATACACATCTGGACGACCCACCAAAAAGGTCCGTTTGAGCCTGTAAAAGTAGCGTCGCACAGGAACTCGTTGGTCTGGAAAATCACGTCATCAATCTCTTCTTCCAAGATATTGATGCCGAAGTCGGATAATATGCTGCTGTTGTCTGCCATGACTCCTTATCTGTTTATTTTCAAATCATTGTCATCCTCATTCGAGCCGTTATTACTGCCAGAAGATGTGTTGTTTCTCACTGCCATTCCTGCCTCTCGCCATTTGCTGGATGCACTGCTGATGATATTTCGTTTGTTGGCGGTCTGGTAGTTGCCGTTTGCTGTCAACAATTCCTTGGTCTTGCTGGCATTCGACATCTGCACCAGTTGCTTCACAAGTGTCTCGTTCTGTTTTGCCACATCTGCATAAATCTGTAGGTACATCTTCTTACGCTTGGCATTGGGCATATAGGCATCCTTAGTGGCTTTGATGGCTGTCTCATAGACATGATAGTATTCTGTCCAGCGTTGCTTGTCACCGATGGATCCGCCTACAGGCAGGATGCGGTCGATGTTCTTCTTGAAGGCATCCATCTTGCTGTTTATCTTGCTTCCTTCCACCTTCCATGCCAGATCCACCTGTCGGTCTGCCATATTCAACGCCTCAATCTCTGCTCTCTTGGTCAGGGCAGAGTCGATGGTTTCGGCATATTCCACTTGATTGTAGGCTCCGATTCCTGCCGTGGTACGAAAACCGAGTTTGTTCTTGCTGGCAGCCGATTTCTTGTAACTGCTGTGCAGTAACTGATAGTACAATTCTGGTGACAGACTACCACTACCGATTTCCATCACCGTTATCTGGTTCTTTTTCGAACTGTCATGATTGTATGTTACACCACTTTGGGCATTGCCGCTGATAGCGACTCCCAACATCAACATGATGGTTCCTATTCTTGTTTTCTTTCTATCCATGCCTATACATTATTATATATGGGATTATAAATTCTTCGTTCTCTCAATATCCGAGTTTACCTGCCACTCGCCACCGACCGAAGGCATCTTCCAGTATTTGCTGCTTGCTTTTGGTTCGGTAAACCTTTTCTTTCCAATAGCCGATGCGCACTTGGATATATCGCCACGACTCAAAGTAGCTTTTGTTCAGATGCTTCTCTATATTGTCAAGCGAGGTGTTGATGCTTTCCAACACCAAAAGAAGGTCTGCCGTAGAACACGCTGCCGCTCCTGTGGCATACAGCACCAAGTCGCTCATGCTTTTATAGAGGTATTCGCCTTCATTTGCGATACTCTCTATGGCTCGTCGGTTGATGCCTATCAGTATGGTATCGGCAAGCGAGATGCGCTTTCGTTTGATGACTTTTTTGTTGTAGTCATCCAACAGCTTCTTATAGTCCGATATTCTGTCGCTCACACCCTCGTAGGTGGAGTATACGTTCAGACTGGTTCGTAAACTTTGATATAGCACATCTATCACATCAAATGCCCTGGTGTACTTGTCAAGGTCAACGTTCAGTTCCTTGTATGCCTTGGTCTCGTCCTTACTGTAACCGTGCAATAGTTTATTGCTGTATTCCAACGTGCTTCGTGCAAGCAACAGACTCCGCTGTTTCTTGTGGTCATTGATGTAGGCTTCTACGCTGGCAACATCAAATCCCCATTGGGCGAATATTTTAGAGGGGAGGGCGAGGAGCAAGATTGCTATCAGCAATGTTCTCACAATATCCATTCGTCGCTTCTTGCTCACTGGCCCTGCACCCCTCTCCGCTGCATCAGCCTTGTATTCTTTTCTATTTCTCATTTTCATTGTCTTCATCATTAAACTTGCCGTGATAATCATCTGAGTGTTTGGTGTCAGCAGCTTTCCTTAACCAACGTTTCTTGCATTTCTCCACCAGTGTCAACCGTCGTCCTTCGTCAGCATTGATATGTGGAGCGATGTCCATCAGCACGTCGATGATGTTGCGCTTGTAGTGCATCATCTTCTCCAACGATACCAAGTCTGCGTATATCTTGGTGATTCTGCTGTCCACCTCTCTGGCTATCTCTAACCTATCGCTCGACCATAGCAGATGAAAGGTATCATCGGTGTTATTGTCATCGGCAGGTGCGCTCTTAGCATATTCGGTGGTTATCTTGCACGATGGATATTCCTGTGCGATTTCCGAGATGCGCTTGTTCACTTCGTCCGCCTTTTCCTGCTCGGTCTTGCTTGGGTCAAGCGTTATCACATCCACTACCGAGGTGTTGGTGTATTCCGATGTCAGCTCCCAACTGATCTGCAGAATAGCTCTGTGTATCTTGATGCCCAAGAAGTATTTTGGTTTTCGGGCGATCTTCAATGTTGCCTTGAAAGTGATGATGCCGTTGATGTTGGGCATAGTGGCTTTTCTGATGTAAGTATAGCCGCTCCATGTTCCTTCCCCTTGCCAAGTCAAGTTATAGGCACTCTTGCAGTCGCTCATGATAGCAGGTATGCGATAGTAGTCATCGGTTGCCACCTCATTGTCTTTTCCTGCCTCTGCCTTGGCTTCCTCTATTTCCCTTTGTTTCTGTTGCCATGTGGCAAGTTCTTTGTTCAGTTGTTCGATGGAAGCCTTGTTCTTGTTGTATTGCTCCCGATACTTGGCTGCATCTTCCACACTTGCATTGGCGATTTGCTTGACAAGTGACTTGTTCTCGGCTTCCAACTGACTGATTTGAGATTGCAGAGAGGCTATCTTGGCATTGGCTTCCTGCTCTTGTTTATACAAGTCCGAGAGGTCGAGGGTGTTTTCTGTCACCGATGTTGTCATGGCGCATTTCTTGCTGTGGTCATTCAGCGAACCTCCACAACTCTTGCATTTGTATTGTGTGGTGCCTTGCCCCAACTGCACACCGTCGCTGCATGTCACACTAATGGTCACGCTCTCGCATCCCTTCAGTTTGGCGGCATCGGTTGCCTGATAGTAGTTGCGTGCATCACTGCCTATATAATAGGTATAGCCTTCCTCGTTGTCATTCCATTCGCTCAACCGGGCTTGCAGTTGTGCCTTGAAGGTGTTCAAGTCCATCGAGTAGGAGTCGAAGACTGCCTCATACACTTCTTCTGTTCTGTTCCAACTCTTGTACACCTGTATCTCGTAGGCGTATGCCTTCTGTTTCTGTCCTTTCTTTTTGCTGCTGATGATGTAGCTGTTCAACCAATAGCTGATGCTATAAGTAAAGCCGTCATTCTGGTTGTTGAGCTGTTGCACCCTTGTCCTTGACCAACCTGCATGATTCTCTGAGTTTTGCAGGATGGCTTCCTTTTGGCTATTGTTGGGATAGAAGTTGGCATCCTTGGTGTTGATTCTGTACCAGTGGTCGCCTTTCAAGATGCTGTTGTCATCGGTGGGCGGTACATAGTCGCACAATTTCTCTCGTCCTTGGTCTCGTCGGGCGATATACCATCTTTGCGTGTAGTAGTTTCCTGCCGTCTCATCCAGATAGTCGGTCATCCAAGAGGTTAGGTTATAGTTGGCAAGAGAGAAAAGTCCTGCCACGTTGTCCTTGCCTCCAATCATGCCCAAGAGGGTGTTGCCTACGCTCTTGTCGAGACTTTTGAACAGCGAGGAATAGTTATCCACAATGTCGATGGCTGCACTGAGCTTGCCTTGGAAGAGGTCGTTGAACTGGCTGCTCTGCAACAGGGCATTGCCGATATTGTTCATTCCTGCTCCTGCAAGGTTGGCTCCTGCCTTATACAGATTGTCGATGTCGGCTTTCAGATTGTCCACTGTAAAATTGCCTGGCACCTTCGACAAATCGTCCAACATCTTCTTCCAATCCACGTTGCCAATCTCTGAAAGTTTCAGTATGGCAGCTATCTCCTGGTTGATTTGGAGAAAGGCGATGTCCGAGAATGTGAGGGTGCTGTTTGTTACCACACTCTCAAACTGCATGCACAGGTTCTTTGTGTCGTCACATATCTTCATCAGATAGGTTCCCCAATACAGGGCAGTCTGCGGACTTTTCAGCATCATTCCTGCCACCGTCCATATCTTCGGCATGATTTTGTTGCTCACCATATTGTAGATACGGCGGTAATAGTAGTTCTCTGTGCTACTGTTCCAAATGCCCAACTCCGTCATTGCCTTGCGCTCCAGAAACTTGGAGGCGTAGATACCGGCACTCGCCACTTCTGCTGCATTATAGTGCTTCAAGATGTTCTGTACCTGCTCGTTATAGTATGCCTCTGCCACGGCTTCCGTTCCGTATGCAGCTGCCATAGCAGCCACCGTCTGCTTGTCATAGTTCACGCTATAGTACTGTGCGTCAGCCTTTGCCAACACACAGACTATCAGCATTATGATGGATAGAAGTCGTTTCATCTTTGATTACTTTTTATTTTTGTTCCCTAAATTCAGTACTTTTCCTGCCTGATTTACCTTTTGAGCAAAAGCGAGGCTCTTGCTGATACCACTTGCATCCCAATCCCTGCAATAGGCTTCAATGGCTTGCTGATGATTACATTTCAACTCTCGCTTGTATAGCTTCAACGCTTCCTTCTCCGCTCGCTCCGTGGTGTAGGTCATATAGCACTCATGCGGTTCCTCCACACCATACACATTGCTGGTCTGTCCCCGTCTGATGAACACTTCACGGAAGAAACTGCGTCCTTCCTTATTCTCCAAACGGTTGATGGTGAATATCTTCTTGCAGTCCACATCGGTCAAACCAAGTATAGCCTTGATAGTATCGAAGCGTTCCTTGAACTTGCTCTGGTCGAGCAGCATCACCACATCCGAGTTGTTGATGATGGCTTCTTTCACGATTTCACTGCCAATAATGTCTTGTATCTCCTGCGTCACCACACCCACGCTTGCCCAGAATTTTCTGGCGGTCTTATACAGATATTTTATGTATTCCGCCATCATGGGCGAGGCGATTGCCTTCCATGCCTCCTCGATGATGAGCATCTTTCGGTTCTTCTTGATGCGCATCTTCTGCAGAAACACGTCCATGATGATGAGTGTCACCAGTGGAAAGAGCAGTGGATCATCCTTGATACTGTCGATTTCGAAGACGATGAATGTCTCATCAAACAGACTGCTGTCCATATTCTCATTCAGCGTCACATCATGGCTGCCTCCTTTATAGAAGTCTTTCAACAGATAGTTGTAGGATGACAGGTCTATGCCATGCAGACCGTTCTCCTCGCATATCTTCGGCAGTCGCTCCGTACTGAACTCATAGAAGCTGTTGAAACAGAGGTTGCTCACTCGCTTGGTGGTGAAATAGGCATCGTAATACTCGTTGATGACTTGCTCTATCAGCCTGTCCTCGGTCTTGCTCACCGTGCCTTGACTTCCTTTCCATATCAGCATCACCAGGTTCTTCAGAAATCCCAACTTCTCGATGTTCCATTCCTCTCGCTTGATTTTGAAAGGGTTCATCGTGATAGGATGTTCTTCTGTGTAGGATATGTATTTGCCTCCAAAGTATTCACATAGTCCCTCATACGAGTTTCCTGTATCTACCAACACGATGTCGGTGTCCTGCTCATGGGCTTGGCGCACCATGGAATTGACATAAAAGCTCTTGCCGCTTCCCGAAGGACCGAGGACAAAGAAGTTGCTGTTGTCGGTCAGCTTGTTTCGTCCCTCTTTTCCTGATATATCGATGGCTACTGGCACTCCTTGGCGGTCGGTGTAATAGACCTTGAATGGTGTGTCTTCGCTATGTACTATCTTTTCCTTGTACATCAGGCAGGTGGCGGCATCGCCCAAAGTCATAAATCTGTCGTAGTCGGCATTCATCCCATAGCAGTTGCCAGGGAATGAGTTGACGAACAGTTCCAACTGGTTATAGGCTCGCTTCGAGATATGGATGCCCATCCTGCCAAAGGCATTCTCCAGATGGTTGGTGCACTTCTGTATATCCATGTCGGGCTTCACCGTCACTATCAGATTATAGTGGGTATATACCAGCTGTTTGTTTTCCCTCGCTATCACCTCCTGCACTCTCTTGATGTCCTCCACGGCAATCAGATTGCTTGGGTTGGGCATACTGGCATGGCGGTTCTTCTTTTTGTCTAGCAGGGCAAGCTCACGCTTCTGATTCGGCACAAAGATGATTTGGTTATACACCACACTCTCCACTCCTGGTATGCTGTCCACCAAGGCTACCAGATCCACAGGCATGCTGGTGTTGTTCACCTCGATATTGGTGAATGGACGTATTTGCGTCGGCAGATTGGCACTATCGACATCCACCAGACTATACACCTTGCAGCGTCTGTCACCCATACCTATCGTCTCGTCATCCACCTTGAATCCTGTCATGCTCACCGTCTTGTCACGGAAGTTCATGGCAAAGAAGCGGTCAACATACACACTTGCTTCTTGCTTGTTCAAGAACTCCGACTTGATACCGGCATCCTTCAGTTGGTCTTGCACCTTTCTGATTTTCACCAGAAAATCTCGCCACTTCTTACTGTCGAAAGACATCAGACGGCTCTTCTTGTTCTCCTGCGTAATGGTCAGATAGGTCATGCTGTCCGTATATTCTCTTCCGTTGAAATAGCGGAAGTAGGATTCGGAAAGGAACTCATATCCCTTGTCACTCTCATCCTTGAACTGCTTTCTGGTAAAGATGTCCTGCTTGTGCAGGGCATAGCCTTCACCCAGAGTCTGTGCGATGGCAGCAAACAGATTGGTGAACTCATAATAGCTGTCTATATTGGCAGAATACTTCTGCACTGGATTCTCCATTCTCAGGATGGCAGAATATTCTCCTGTCTTGGTATAGAGCACACCGATACCGTCCGTATCTTCCACGGAGAAGTAGATGTCCTGAAAGATTTTCTTCCGCTTGCCACCAGTGCCAAAGGCATAGACCGATACGGCCATGCCGATACATGTAGCTACGAAAAATAAGATTACATATAGTACCATACTCGTTTATTCTTCTGTTTCTTCGGATGATTGATGATTTTCCCACTGGATGATTTGGTGTCATGCTCTTGATAAGAGGTATTGGAGCTTTCTTCGCCATAAAGGGTTGATACACTATCTTTTGCAGTGGAATCCATCCTGCTTATTTGTGTTTCCACTGTTGCAGGATGTTCTTCTATCTCTCTCGCCCAAGCTGCTCTTGCCTTGTCAGCACTCCTCATCGCATCCAATGTGGGGGGCTTGTAGGTCTTGTCCTTACAGGCGGTCAGCAATGTCACTGCCAATGCCGTTATTATAATATTCTTTCCTTTCATACTCACAACTGTACTTTAGTAGCGAAGATGCAATGTTTTCTGCTGAAACAAATAAAGGTAGACCCACACCCTTGGGGGGAGAATGAGCCTACCAGTCGTTCACTTTCTACTTGTCATCCACATCTTGGTCATGTCGATACTTTTTTTGTTTCACATTTTTATATGCGCTTGCTGTAGGCATAGATAAACACTCCCTGGTCGTTCTTCTTGGTATGCAGTCCCTTCCGTTGTTTGAACATGATGAGACCTGCACCCGTAGTGATTGCCACGACCAACACTATCAGTCCTGCAATGATACCCATCAGACAGTAGGCGGCAATGAAGCCGATGATGGCTCCTCCTGCCGTGGCTGCTGCCCAGTAGATATACCGCCCTTGTATTCCCATGAATTCAAGGGGCTTCTGGAGTCCCTTGAATAGTTGGTAATCGGGGTAGCGGATTTCCTGCTCTTCTCTTGCCATTCTTCACGTCGTTTCTCACTTACTGAATATGCACGGAATAACTCTCACTCGTTAGTTGGTCACACCGAAGAACAATGGCAATGCCTGGGCTGCTGCCACGAGGAAGATACATGCACCTACAATCATCATGATCTTTTTCTTTACATCCTGCTCCTCGTTGTTCATAGCGATGTAAACGCTGATGGCACCCACTACGGCGACAACACCAGCAATGGCATAACAGAGCTTGACCACAATAGGTACGTACTTGGCAATTTCCTCCGTCACTGTTGTAAGCGCGGTGGTACCTGCCGTGTAGTCACCTGCCGAGTTCTGCGCCATGGCAATGCCACCGCCCACAAGGAGCATCAATGCCAATGTCTTCAAGCGTCCTGAAGAGAGAACGCTCTTGGCGGTCTTCTTCAGATAGTTCGTTGTTTTCTTAAACATTCTTTCTTGTTTTACTTGTTAATGATTCGTTTGGCAACACCTTATTTATATAGCAAGGTATTGTTGCTTTCACATGATATACTCTTCTGCAGTTGAGTCTTAAATCTGGTAGCCAAAGAATGCCGGGAACAGGATGGATGCGCCTATCATAAACAGACAGGCTCCTATCAGCGTCAGTATGGACTTGGTAACTCCATCTTCCCCTGTGTTCATCTTGATGTATATCTGCAAAGCGGATATAATCACCATCACAGCAGCGACAGCGTATGTCAGATACAGCACATACAGCATCATCGTCACCACATAGTCGTGCATCCCTGCCAGTGCTTCTGCTCCCCAGCTATAGTCCACATTACCGCATTTGGCAGATGCAGACAGGGGGAGCAGCGCAAAGACAAAGGAACTTACTACATTCTTTATGATATGGCTAAATTTCATCCTTGATTGGTATTGTTTTGATGTTTGGTTGTCCTGGCTTTGTCTCGCCTTGTCTCAATAGGCTCTCCGTGAAGTCGTCCTGCCAGAGTCCGTCTATCCATATGGGAGAAGTGGACTCCATCTGTCCATCCATCTTTTCCTGCAACGACTCGGCTGCGTTCTTCGGCTTCTGTTGGTTGACATCATTTTCATCGTCTTCATCAACATCTTCTCTGCCAGAAGAATCCGTATCAGGAGAACAACCATTCGTTCCGTTACACTCTGTTCCCATGCCATAGTCCTCATCGTATGATGTGCCGTCTTGGAAGCTCGTGTCGTATTGCTTGTCGGCAACGCTAAAGCCACCATTGCTTTCGTTGACGGCTACTGCGGCTTCCTCTTCCGTTATGTTGCTGATGTCAAACACTTCCTCGTTGCTCTTGTTTTCTTCCTTCTTGCCATACAGATCTCTCGTTATCATCACCGCATAGTAGATAACGTATGCAATGGTAAGGCTGATGGCGAATATCAAAAATGGACTCATATAATACTTTGTTTTATTGATGATTTATACTCTATGCAGTGGCAAAAGTGCCAGTTGCGAGTGCAAAGTAAAGAGTAAAATCCGACATAAAAGAATTTTGTAAAGTATGGCCATCAAAGTTTAAGATATATTCAAATTATAATTATATATCATACTCTCAATCATACTTTAAACTCCAGATTCCCTCAGCTTTCACATTTTTGGGCAATGGTGTATTGTTCCACACTGGTTTCATGTCCAAACGTATAATTTCGTTCTTTCATTTTTCATCGAATAGACTGATTTCACTATAAAAATAGCCATTATTCGTTAAAAATATCTATAATTATGATAATTTTCAGTTATCAATATTGATAATCGAAATAAAAGTATTACCTTTGCACCATCAAAATATGGCTGAATTTATATGAATATAACATCCGAAGACGAAGCTCTACTCGAATTATATGAAAATGGCAAGACATCAGACAAGAGATATAGAAGATTACCGATTCAAGTGATAAAGGGGTACAAGAAAGCTGTTGATTACATGCGGGCTGCTCAACGAATCGAAGACCTCTTCCGTTTAAAAGGATTGAATTATGAAGCGTTGCATGGTGACAGGAAAGGACAAGAGTCTGTACGTTGCAATGATACATGGCGATTGATCTTCAAAAGTTCTCCTCTCGATGGAAGCATTGTCATTACAGAAATAGAATTATTAGAAATATCACATCATTATGACTAAGTTTAGTTTCAATCAGGCAGTACCATTTGAGGCAACTCATGTGGGAGAGGTGATTAAGGACGAACTCGCTGCTCGTAATATGAAGCAGAGTGAATTGGCCGAACTCACTGGTATACAGAAATCTATTCTGAATGATGTCATAAAAGGTAAACGTTCTCTAACACCCGAAATGGCATTATTGTTGGAAAATGCCCTCGGCATTTCTGCAACATTTCTCATGAACATTCAGACACAGTACGAACTTGACTGTGCAAAACAGAGTGAAAGAGTTGTATTGCAGACTAAGATGCTGGAGATTTGGAATGTACTCAAAGAACATGTGAGTACTCAGTTCTTTAGAAAAGTAAATATTATCAAAGGCAATATCATCGAGGATGTCAAACGCATCTTTGATGTGTTTGCCGTAGATAATTTGGATGATTTCTTTGGTCTGAAAGCCAAGGAAATGGAATTGGCATATTATCGTAAGTCTGAAAAGGTAACAACTAATCCAGTTGATATTTTATCTTGGAAATACTATTGTTATTACTGTTCCAAAAATGACGAACAATCATTGGGAAACTTTGATAAAAATAGTGGTGACTTACTGACAAAAGAACTCAATAATGTTTTCAAGGAAAATTCTGAAACAGTTAAAAAGACTGGCGAAGTATTGAATAAATATGGCATACGTTTTATGGTTGTCAAAAAGGTGGGACAGGTTCCTGTAGATGGCATGTCTTTCTGGATTGGCGACAATCCAACTATCGTAGTCACAGAACGTATCTCATCTATTGATAATTTTGCCTTTACTACTTTACACGAAGTTGGACACGTTTTCAATCATCTGACGAAAGATGGAAAGGCAATGATTAATCTGTCTGACGAAAAGAAAGATTCCGAAGAGTCAGAAGCAGACGACTTTGCATTGAATGCTGTTGTTCCAAATGCAGATTGGAAGAAGTTCCTTGCTAGAACTCGTGACATTGTTCCTTACAAAATTGCTCCTTATATCAAGGAAGAGGCTGACAAATACGAAGTCAATCCTCAAATTCTTTTTGGAAGATACAAGCACGATATTGGAATATATAAAATAAAGAATTACTTTGAAACAAAGGTTTTGTAGTTCCTCTTAATAATAAAAGCCGCCATTTGCACCCTATAAGGAATGCCTATGGCGGTTTTTCTGTGTATGTATGAAACTACTACATATTTCCAAAAGTGTAGTAAGTTTATACGGAAATCTGCTTTCCCCTTTATTTATCCCAATATTTTTCAGCCATAGGCTTTAGTCTGTCAGTGATAGCTTGCATTACCACATTAAAGCTGAGTTCTTCTTTCCATTGAATCTTCCGAAGAAACAGTTTCCATTGCATCTGCCGATTGGCGTCATTGACAAACTCGGCTGTGAAAAGTTTCAGCTTAGGGTTATATTCAAGTTCACGATTATCAAATGTCGCCTTGATTGCGTCATATAGTGTTTCATCGTCCAACTGTCTTTTCGTCAATAGTTGGTAGCAATCGAAGAAATCTTTCATTCGACTGTTGTACTCGTCACGGTCCAACATAGTGTGGAACTTCTCGGCAATAACAGTCTCCAACGAATAGGCTTGGAGATTGACTGACGGAATGTTCGGCAACAACAAAGGAAAATCAATGGATGCTGGGTAAGGTGTCACGACATCTCCAAAGCCTATGTCCACGGACATCTTATGGATAATGCTGTCCATGTGTGCCGTGAAGAAGAACCTTGTACCGGGATATTTCTTTTCCACAGTGATAGGCTCCATCGTTATGTTTTCCGTATCAAACGTAACGCCATCCTCATCACAGACTATGCCCAAAATTTCCTGGAACACCTTTGTTAAGAACTCTCTGTCACGGCTTATTCTTTCTGCCATGAAGTCCACATCTATGGTTGGACGAGCGTTAAGACCATCCATCGCATAGAGCAAAGAACCGCCTTTAAGCAGAAAGTTGTCCTTGTACTGACTTACAGATACCCTGTACAGCAGTCGCTCGTTGAAGTATCTTGAAAGAAGATACATATATTTATAGCCTGTCTCGTTCATCAGATTGAGCAGACGAGTCTTGACAGACTTGCCATAGTTTTTCTTTCCCATTTTATTCTATTGCTATTTCAAGATAGTTTTTCAAAATATTGGCAACCCTAAGCCGTTTTGCGTATTCTGCCAATTGGCTTAGGTTGCGGTTCTGTTTCTTAAGATAATTTCGTATCACCTCGGAGCATACTTCCAATCCGATTTTGTTACGATACTTGACGGCATCACATACACTACGTTCCATATCCGTCATACGAATGTTGTAGCCCGACATTTCCACATCCATAACACCAAACTCCAAATTCTCCTTTTTCCAATAATAAAGTTCTATCGGTAGAGTTGGCGGTATTGCCACTTTTCGCTTGGCTTCTATAGCAACACAAAAGGAAGGTGGAACAACAGTGGAGAGCTGATGATATGCCCAAGCGTTGTACAGGCATACAATTCCATTGGGAACGATTCGTTCAATATCTATCATCGTATTGAAAAGAGCGTCAGGAACAGCATAGACCCCATGGCGAACCCGAATAAGTTCTCCACGTTCCTTGGCTCTAACAATCTTCAGATAATCGGATTGCTTTGAGAACTCTGCTGTAGTTATGATGCCCCCTTGTGAGGTTGCCTTGTGTATGATTTTATTCATATCGTCACCTTATTATTATTTATTCATCGGTGCAAAGATACGATTTTATTTTCAAAAACGATAGTTTCCTACGGAGAATATTTGTTTTATCCGTTCAAAACTATCATATTTGCTATTCTACAGCTATATTTATGGATTTCCTGCCTATCAGATAATCATTGACATCCTTGTATTCTGCATATCGTATAGCTTCGTTGATTGACTTGTTTTGATAACGCTCCAAGATAGAATGGGCAGCCATCGTTCCTGCTTGGTCATTATCAAGATAACAATGGATAGCAGTGTAGCACGCCAATCGTTCCATGCATTTCCCAAGGCTACTGATGGAGTTCAGTACAATATAATCACATGGCTCTTGTATGCAAATCACATTGTCGCCTCGCTTTTCCAAAGTCTTGTACGACAAAAAGTCCATAAACCCCTCGAAGATGCAGCATCTGTCCTGCACTCCAACTTGCTGTGAATGTATCAAGGATATGTCTTTTTCTCCCAAGCAACCTTTATAGTATGGATTGCGCAATTCATAACCCTCCCTGATGTTCGGGAAGGCTATGCCGAAATACCGCTTGCCCTTGAACGTGTACCAAATCTCCTTGCAATAGCGTTTACCTATGTCCGCATCCACATGGCGTGAACGCAGATACGACAAAAGCACAGGGTAGGACAGGTCTTGGATGTGTACCTTGTCCATCTTGTCTGTCTCTACTTGTGTCGGTATGGGTAGTTTTGCCATTGTGGACTTTGGATTGTTCATGTCCTCTGCTATATGCTGCAATGCAGTACCCACATCATCCGTATTGTAGAGAAGTTGAGCAAGAGCTATGATATTACCACCCTTGCCAAGAGCAAAGTCATACCATTGGTTTCGGCTGAAGTTCACCTTGAACGATGGCTTTGTCTCCGCATGCAATGGCGACAGATAATAAGAGGTGGACTTGCAGCATCGTTTGGGCTGATGTCCCAATGCGCTCAGATAGTCCGTGAGTTTGATTTCCTTTGCTTGTTGTATGTTCATCTTTCATTCATTTTTTTGTTCATTCGTGCGCTTATTATATATACACCAGAGTGAATGAACGGTTTTGTGAAGTCATTTTGTCGTATGTCTATGTAGTTATATATGATGCCACTTCACAAAATCCGTCCGTTCTACTATTATATATACACCGAGGTGAATGAAGTGGTTTTTGAAGTGATTTTCGCTTCATCCTCACTTCTTCATCTCCTGCTCTTCAAGCAGCGGAAGAGAAGGATAATCCTTCACCCTGCAATACTCGTTGTTGCCACACTTCACCACCAGTTTGCTCTTCAATAGGAAGGTCAGCAACTTTGACATCACTGTTCTACCTCTGGCAAAACCAATAGCTGTATATCCTTTCGTCAATGCGTTTATCACATTCTCATAGCCTGGCACCACTTTCTTGCCGAAAGCCATTCCAAGTGCCTTGTCATGCTGCTCATCGGTAATGTCGGCTATTGTCATCTTCGGCTGTTTGGCTGTGGTGGAGTCAACCACATAGTCCTTGGCAATCTCTGGCAATCCCTCCTTATTTATTTGGAACGCAAAAGGGACAAAGTCCTTGTCTCGGATATTGAGCGGTTTCACTTCACTCACATTCGCCATCGAATTGCTCTTGCTAATCACCAGTACCGTCTCTGCCTTGTTGCTGAGTTCCGTGCCTATGTGACCTCTTACATTGTCATCACCCTTATTTAGGTGCAAGACGCAATGGATGTGCAGGTCATAACGGCTTGACCACTGCATCAGTTTGTTGATGATATGGACAGACTCGCTCGGATTGTTGATGTCGAGCATCAAGTCCCTTATGCCGTCAATGATGACCAAGCCAAAACCCTTTTGTGTCTGCAAGGCATATTCTATCAACCGCAGTCTGAGGTTGGGACTGTACTCTCGCAGTCCGAAGAACACAAGGTTCTCGCTGTTCATGTTGTCGGGCAATCCTGCAAGCCGGAGGATGCGCTGCATCACGCTGTGGCAGTGAAAACGGCTCTGCTCCGTATCAACGTAGAGTATCTTACGCTTGTCATCGGGTAGTTTTGCCGTATATTGCAGCACCTTTCCGTTAGCAAGCGAGGCAGCTACCAAAGCGGACACGTTGAATGTCTTTCGGCTTTTCGCCTTGCCTGTGGAGGCACTGAAGTTGCCAAGCGTGGCTATGGTCGAGTTGTCCACCCATATTATCTGTGGCGGTGTCTGGTAGGTCTCATCCGCATGGATAAGCGATGCTTTCAGTAGCTTCTCCAACAAATCAGTGTTATCTGTTGCACCATCAAAGAGGTTCATGTCGTTCATGTTGTCTTCCATCATCATCTGCTCTTCAAGGGTTTGTTCATCACATAGCGTATGGCATCCTGTTCATACACATCCTTTGTCTTCACTGGATGCTTCTTGATCCATTCCACAAGTTCTTCCTTGCTGAAATAGATGGTCTTGCCGTTTGGCTTGTAATGGGGAATGGCAAATGTGCGTGTCAGCTTGTAAAGCTGACTCTTTGAAGCGTCAAGGAATACGCTTGCCTCGTCAAGGGTGAGCACGTCTTTTCCTGCAAAGAGCCATTTCTCCAAGCACTTGATGCGGTTCAATACATCCTCTACTGGTCCAAGCAGCTTGAATGCTTCTTCCATCTGTTGAATGCGCTCGGCAAGTCTCATTGGTGTCATATCTGCCAGTTCCTGTTCTGTCAACTTATGTTCCTCCGCTTCTACCGTTGGCGGTAGGATAGCACCATCCTTTGGCGGATTGTTTGCCTGATTTGTTGTCTGTCCAATCATTGTCGTTATTTTATTTATCGTTACACATAACGAGGTCGCCCTCCATAACCAGGTTTCTGATTACGGAGGGCAAAGGTAAGGGCATTTCTGCCCAATCGAATGGAAGTGCGCTTGACTGTCAACCGACTATCAAGCCAACTGTCAAGGTTATCGTCTGTCAGATGATGTCCTTGCTGTCATTTTTACCGCAATCTGCTATTTCTTGCACTTTCTTACGGATAGCCTCATAGATACTGGCGTTGGTACCTTTGGCATCACTGGTTGCTGAGGACAGCTTGGTTGTCGTAAGTGGCTTGTCTGTTGATGAAGACAGGATGAGTTTATGCTTTGCAATGACCGATTGCCATTGCTTGCAGATTAAGTTCTTGCTGCAGAGCATGTCAAAGAAGAAAGCCACACGTCTGTTACTTCTCGCCTTTAGCTGCTTGCTGACTTGGCACGAGAAGAGTTTTCGCACATCCTCTTCCGACACATCGGCCGAGAACAAATGAACCTCATTGGCATGGCGCGCAATGAGGTTCAACTGAGTAGAATCAAAGTAACATTGAAAGTCCTGTTTCGGTTTGGTGTCTTGTGCTGTTTGTAATATTGACGGTGGTTTACCATGGAGATACTGACCATTTGGAGGTGGCTCTGTGGTGTTGAACTTGTGATGAAGAGCCTTGTAGTCATGATACTCGAAATCCACTTTGGTAAAGAATATGACTACCAAGTCCTCACGTTCTTCAAGAAACTCCTCCATGATGTAGAAGTTCTTCTTGTGCTCATTCTTGCCTGCCGCATACTGGCAGTCCGTATAGGAATGGCTGTTGAGAAAGTCCTTTTTGTAGCGGTGATACAGTTTACCACATCCTATAACTTCCGTCTGATAGCACTCGTGGGCTTCCTTGAAGAACAGCCATAGTTTGTTGGTACCGCAAACGCCACTTGCACCGTTAGCGAAGGTGCATTCATTGCATTGGGGTAAAAAGAGAGAACGAGGAGTCGTCTCGTCCTTGTTTTTTTGATGTATTGTTATGTTCCATTTTTATTCTTCGAACGCACTGTCCAACAGAGAGACAGCCTCGTCTTTTTTCTTGTTGATGATTTTTGCGTAAATTTGTGTCGTGCGCACCTCCGTATGACCGAGAAGTTTGCTTGTAGTGTATAGGTCTGCGCCCATGGTCAGCTCCATCGTGGCGAACGTGTGTCTTGAGACATGGTAGGTCACATGCTTGCTGATGCCTGCCGCACGGCTCCATTCCGGGATACAGTCGTAGTTCTTGCTTGGCAGTGTTGGAAACACATTGTCCTCGTCACTTGCAGATCCACGCTCAGGCATCCAACGAAGGGCTTGCTTGTTGAGAGGAAGATAGAGAGGCTGCTTGGTCTTGTACTGCAATATCTCAACTCGTGTCTTGTCACCCTCGGTGATGATGTTCTTCCACTTCAAACTCTTCACGTCACTGATACGAAGTCCGCAGAAGCATGAAAACAGAAACGCCGCCTTGATATCCTCACGCTTGCAAGGGGTGTCAATCAGTCTTTTCACCTCGTCAACGGTCAGATACTCTCGCTTGGTGCCGCCACCTTTCAGAACATCCATGCGAAGACGCAATACGGGATTGTCGTCCATTATCTCTTCCTCAATAGCCATGTTGAAGGCAGCTTTGAGGCATTTGAGATAGTTCATCACTGTGGATTTGGACGGATGGGTGTGCTTGTAGGTGATATAGTCATTCAACAAGAACACCATGAAACCATTGCAGTATTCCTTGGTCATCTCTGCGAGTGTCACGTTTGGCGAATGTTCTCTCACTGCATTCAGCACGCTGTTTACCCAGTTTCTGGCAGATTGTCTTCCTCGCTCCACTTGTGCGTCACGGAATATCTCCAACCAATCCACAAGTCGCATTTTGATTCTCGACTTGTCTTTGAGCCCTGCGATACCGTTGGTGATGCTCATGATGCGTTGTGCCTTGATGGCATACACCGCTTGCATCGTCTGCTTGTTCTGCTCCTTGGCAGCTGCATCAACCTCTGGAATGAGATAAAGGCGCAGATAGTCGTAGGTGCGGCGACCGTTGACATTGATGGATAGATAGACCGACTTGTTTCCGTTGGCAAGTTCCTTGAAGCGGATTCTCACAGGTTCCTTGGTCTTGGAATTTCTCTTGCGCTCAGTCTCGGCAACGGCAATCTCCGTCTTTACCTTTTTGGTGGCAAGATACTCCTTGTATTTGTCCACGTTGGCATCGGGATCTTCCCCATGTGGTTTGTAGCCTCTTCTGCCGACACGCTTCTCAAAGGTTCCGTCCTTCAATGCCTTCATGCGTTCTTTGGCCTTTTTCTCAGCTTCTTTCCAGATTTCCTTGTGTTTCTCCTCGCTGTCATCCTTACGAAGATAAAGACCAACTGACTCATAGGCACGTTCACCCTTACCATAATATATATCAAGGAAGAGAGAACGGTCTCCGTTGCGCATCTTGCGACTACGGACTATCACTGAACTGGTGTATTCCTCGATTTTCTCCACTTGGTTCAGCTCGTCAGAAGGATCTGTGAAAGTCTCTCCATTGACGACCTCTCGCATCTTGCGTTCTTTCAGACGCTCTGCCGTCTCCATGACCAAGGCATTATTCTGCTTGTCTGCTTCGGTAATCTCTGGATTGATATAGAGCTTCAGAAACTCGTACTTGCGCTCGCCATTATAATATATGTCGAAGTAGAGCGACTTGCTGCCGTTGGCAAGGTTCTTGAAACGAAGAGTGACAGCTTCACGCTTGTTGGGTCTGCCTCTATGTTTTTTGATTGTTCCGTCTATGGCTCTGTCCTCACCGTCATCGTCAATAAACTTCCATTGGTGTCCTTCTCTGCCAGAAACAGCTCCGACGACTTCGTTTACCTCACTTTCCTTTCCATTGGCACTTTTGCCAGTTTTAGCACTTCCGACTTTCTCCTTCTTGCTTACTCGTGCAGTCTTCTTGCTTGAAGTTGTTGTAGAAGCAGGATGCTCCAAGGAAGCCTTCACTGTTTTCAACTTTCCAGACAGGATTTCTTGCACTCGTTGGTTCTTGATAGCTTCTGCCTTCTGCAAGGTCTCGGCATTGACAGCCTTAGCCTTGTCATCATCCTCAGGAAGTAGATAAAGCTTCAAGAACTCATACGACCTCTTTCCACTTTTGTAAGTGTCGAGATAAATCGACTTTGTGCCATTCGCCAAATCCTTGTAGCGTATGCGCACTGGTTCATTGTTACTTCTCATGTTACTTTGTTATTTATTCTACTTATTGTCATTTTGTGAGATTTGTTACTCACGGTGCAAAGATACGAAAAATAATTGGATTTGTTACCCAAAACAAGAACCAATTACGAACCATTAACTATGATAAATTATAAACTCAAATGGTAAAGTAACAAACAAATAACAAAATACATACTTTGTTAAATACCTGCTATATGCTGTATATATTAGCATTTACGCACAATTTCTTGCCATTTTGAATGTTGCATGAGATTTGACGTTGTATTGGCGTTGTATCAGCGTTGTTCGTTTCGACAGACAGGGCAATGCGAAGGCCTTAATAGCGTGGGACGGGCAGCAGACTGGCTCCGCGCTCTTTTTGTGTCCGTTCGTTTTTGAGGATTTTTCTAAGAAACTAGGAAAATACCATGTCAACATTGATTAATGTGGCACCCGATGGAGGTAGAAAAGTATCTCCCCACGTCGGACTTACCTCCGATGTCCCCCTCAATAATACACAAAATGAGGTGTCGGTAAGATATGCTCCAAACCCAATGAAGAAATGGTACGTGTTGCGAGCCACTTACCATCGTGAGAAGAAAGCCTACGATTATATTCTGAGCAAACGAAATAGCCCCGACGGTAATAGAATAGATGCCGAATGCTATCTCCCTTTGCGGCACGTTGCGAAGATTGTCAAAGGAAAGCGACGATTCAAGATAGAGCCTTTCCTGCCTAATTTCCTCTTTGTGTATGCCACTCTAGAAACAATCTCCCAAATACTCAATAACGACGATTTGAATTTCCTCAATCCTTATTATGATCATTTCAAGCAAGATGAGGCGGGCAAGAATCCACCTCTCACCATCCCCTATGCTGCCATGATGAATTTCATCAAGGTAACGAGTGTGGATATAGATAAGGTGAAGGTGGTGAGCGAAGACCAGTGCCACTTCAAGAGTGGCGACTTGGTGAAGGTGACTGGCGGCGAGTTTAAGGGGGTGGTCGGTAGGGTGGCTAGGCTCGGCGGACAGCAGAGGGTAGTTGTCGAGGTGAAAGGCGTTTGTTTGGTGAGTACGGCGTATGTGCCGACAGGGTTGCTGGAAAAGATAAAATAGTAATATATAATAATGTGTAGCTTATGAAAAAGATTTGTCTCAACAATCGAGACGAAATGATCATGCTATTTGTTGATAACATAGCATATATTATGGCTGATGGCAATTACACCAAGATATGCTACATTGGTGGTATGACAACCGTTCTGTCGTTTGGCATTTCTAAGGTGGAAACTTTGGTATCGGCTTCGTATGCAGATGGAGAAGTCAGTCCTTTTGTGAGATTAGGAAGAAGTGTAATCATCAATCAGTGGTTTCTCTACGACATAAATGTTTTGAAACAGCACCTCGTTTTGTCTGATTGCATAAAAAATACCATAACGCTCAAACTTCCAAAGCCTTTGTTGAAGAAATACAAGGATTTGGTCAGCAAGAGCACCATAAAGAAGAATGAATTATGCTAGAAGTTATTATTGGAAAAGAGGGAACCCTGAGGTTTGCCATCAATGGTTCGAGGGTAAGTAGGCAACATGCCAAGATTACTGTTACGGATAGTGGACAGTGGATTTTGGAAGACCTCAACTCCACGAATGGCACATACATCATCAATGAGAATGATGAACTAGTCCAGATAAAGAGGGTGAACATTACCGAGTTTACTCGTATCGTTCTTGCCGACCAAACAAGCATGGGATTCACTTTCTATGCCCATCATGTCTTGGAGGAAGACCCTAAGAATTATCAACAGGAGTTTCGGTATGTTCTTGAAATTCATGACAAGGCAATCAGGGAGAAAACGGAGATAGATGCCAAATTGCAGAAAAAGAACATGATGAAGTTCTTGCCAGGATTTATCTCGGCGATGATTGGACTGATGCTCACCTTGCTGTTGCCGTTGCATCAGAAGGTATATGGAGTGGCGGTGACAGCCGTGTTTACCACTATACTACAGGCTTTCATCAACATATATATAGGTAAAGACTCGAAATTGAAGAATTTCAATAGCAAATATTCGGGTAAGTTGATTTGCCCTTGTTGTGCGAAGCCTCTTTCGGAAATCGAATTCAAGAACCAAATGTGTAGCCGTTGCAAGGCTCACGCTTAAAACATATAAACATCATGAAAAGATTAGTCCTAACATGCTTGTCTGCTTTTTTGCTGACAACAACTGCGCTTGCACAGAAAACATACGCCATCATTACTGGTGTGTCTAATTATGAAGGAACGGCTAACGACCTCACCCAGTCTACCAAGGATGCCAAGAGTCTGGCTTCGTTATATAAGTCGAAGGGAGCGACTGTAGTTCTGCTAACCTCTCAGAATGCTACTCGTGCCAATATCATCGCTGCCATCAGAAAGGTAAGAAATATAGCAACCTCCAATGATAGGATTGTATTTTCCTATAGCGGGCATGGTATGGAGAACATCATTTGTACTTATGCATCCACTTCTTCGCAGATGCTCTCGTATAATGAGCTGTTCCGAGAGTTAGACCAGTGCCCAGCCAAGGATATCGTATGTTATATTGATGCTTGCTACTCTGGAACTGCTGCTAACAATATGCATTCCAAGAATTTTGTCAGTGCCAATGAAAAGGCATGGGAAAACATTATGAAGAGCAATCCTCGGTATATCGTATATCTATCCTCTCGTTCTAGCGAAACTTCTTCAGAGAGTCCTTTGGTTGGTTCGGGATTGATGACCAATGGTATTATGAAGGGCTTGCGTGGGAAGGCGGATAGCGATGGCGACAAGAACATTACCGCCATCGAACTTTTCAAGTATATTCATAAAGATGTACAGCTGCATAACAAGAGACAGCATCCTCAACTAGTGAGTTCAAAGGCACTATATAATAATGTATTAATGAGTTGGTAAAAAAGACGATGGAAGATAATAAGAAACCAGTCATTGCGACTAAATGTCCCAAATGTGGACAAGTGGTGAAGTTTTATTCGCCAGGACAGGGAGGCTTGGTCAAGGTGAAATGTCCTCATCCTAAATGTGGACATACGTTTGGAGTGAAAATCACCGAGAAACAAATTCGAATGGGGGCGGATGGAAACTCAAAAAAATCATCCCATCCTGCAACAGACCCTATTATTCCTACGAGTGGAACTCCTTCGGGCGTGGTAGCTCGGCTTTTGCAGAAAAAGAGGCACTTCTACAACAAGGATAAGTATTATGGTTTACAGTTGGGAGCCAATACGATAGGTATGTATGATCCGTCTTCTCCTTCCGATATCATGATAGAGGGAGATAGAACCATAAGTCATCGCTCAGCAACAATCCTTGTTGAGGCTGTGGGACATTCTTATAAATATCTCTTGACCGTTAATCGTTCTAAAAATCCTGTTTATCTTTCAGGGAAGATGATACCAGTAGGCACATCTGTTTATATCCAGCTTGACCAAGAATTCATTTTAGGAAAAACTCATTTTTGTCTTACAAATAAATAAGTTATGATAGAGAATGCATTAGCAATAGGCTCCATACTGAAGGGAGCAACGACCTATACGATAGATAAGCAACTACATCAAGGTGGTTTTGGCATCACATATCTAGCCAAGGCTCAGATTATGGTGGGCAATATTTCGCAGGTTGCGACGTTTACCATCAAGGAATTCTTTATGGGCAAGATTTGTTCTAGGGATGCCCATGGAAATGTACTGGTGGCACAAGAGAACCAACAGATATTTAAGCAGGCGAAGCAAGATTTCCAAGAGGAAGCGAAAATCCTTCATTCATTGATACATACCAATATCGTGCCAGTGAACGAGGTGTTTGAACAGAACAACACAGTTTATTATGTGATGGCATACCTTGGCAATGTATCGCTTTATCAGTATGTTTCCGAACAAGGAGGATGTTTGTCTGAGAGCCAAGCCAAGGAAATCACCTGTTCAATATCTGGTGCGCTCTCTTATCTCCATAATCATCATATCTTGCACTTGGACATCAAACCCGATAACATCATGATGATGAGTGAGGGAGCATCGGTAAAACCGATGCTGATAGATTTCGGCCAAGCTGTGTATTTCGAGAATGGAAAGCCCAAGAGAAACAAGGGGATTGGTGGATATTCCAGGGGCTATTCGCCAATAGAATTGAAGCAATCCGTTTCTGAGTTTCTGCCTTCGTTGGATATTTATTCGCTAGCTGCCACCTTAGTATATATGGTAACAGGCAAGGAACCAAACGATGCTTCGGAGCAAAGTGTTCATAAGATATATCGAGCTTTGCCTGAAAACATCTCGCAGAATACGATGGATGCCATCATCTGTGGAATGCAGAAGGATAGTCTTTGTCATCCGCAAACCATCCTAGACTTCCAAAATATATTGCAGCAGGGCAAATCGCAGATGGGTGGAAATGTGGATATGGATGCAAGTGGACCTATTGTTACAGACCCCGTGATTCCTAGTTCTGCCAGTTCGCAGCCTATCGGAAAGTTTGCAGCTCTTGTCATAGGTCTCTTATTGGTAGGTGGCATCGGTTGGTATGCAAAGAACCATTTCGGTGACAAGGGCAAGTCTACGGAGGTCGCTCATCAAGATATTAAAACGGATTCCGTATCACAAGATACAGTACATATTGCTAAGTTTACGGCTAAGGAAAATATTGAAACTCCAAAAACGGACAATCCTCATATGGAAGAGCAACCTGCCAAGACCACTGGTAAGGTGGTAAAACATGAAGGGGCTGATGATGAACCGCCATCAGTAAAGCCTGTAAAGAAAGAAACAGCAACATCAGGAACCATAAATCTTGGTTATGCTACGTGGACAGGTGGTATCCTCAATGGAAAGCCACATGGCAATGGTAGAATGAAATTTCATAGTTCCCATGCGGTGGCAGGTTGCTCTACTGTTCCTCAAGCTGGCGATTATATCGACGGCTACTGTGAAAATGGGGTAGTGCAGAATGGTGGTCTTTATCGAAATGGAGAGAAAATTGAAACAATTGTTAGATAAAATATGATGAAACGATTCTTTGTTTTTCTCTTGATGCAGATTTCTCTATTTTCAGTCGCATTCTCGCAAGAATTAATAGTGAAATCTTTGAAAGTATCAGAAGGGGATATATCTGCCCAAATTCAGCCACGTTTGGATACGAATGACAGAAATTGTGCATTAATCAAAGTTGGTTTAACTCTTGATGATGTTCAATTTGATGGTAATTTAATGGGAAAGGTTGAACATAAGATAGGAGAGTATTGGGTATATATGCCCCAAGGAAATTCTATGCTTCGCATCCTTCATAAAGATTATACTCCTCTGATGATTAATTTCTTTGACTATGGTTTGGGGAAGTTACAAAGTGGTGTTACTTATGTCTTGACATTAGAAAAACCAACGAATGCGGTTGTTCAACAGAAACAAACTATTTTGGATTCTGCCTCTTCTGTATCATCGGGAGATGGTGTTATCAGCATTCCTTTAACAAATGATATAAAAATCGAGATGGTAAAGATAGAGGCAGGTACGTTTGTAATGGGAGCAACAATAGATTTGCAGAATCTAGTTAATGATCAGAAACCTGTACATCGAGTAACTTTGACCAACGATTACTATATAGGTAGGTACGAGGTAACTCAATCTTTGTGGGAGGTTGTTATGGGAAATAATCCTTCTTTCTTTAAGGAGGGTGAAAATTATCCTGTAAATTTCGTTACTTGGATTGACTGTCAGGAGTTTATAAATAAATTGAATAGTATGACTGGTAGACAGTTCCGTTTGCCGACAGAGGCAGAATGGGAGTATGCCGCTCGTGGAGGAAAGAAAAGTCGTGGTTATCAGTATAGTGGAAGCAATAATATCTCTGATGTAGCTTGGTATGGTGATAATAGTGGTCGTGCGCTTCATCCTGTAGGTGCAAAACAAGCAAATGAATTGGGAATTTATGATATGTCTGGTAATGTTGAAGAGTGGTGTCAAGATTGGTATGGTCCATATTCTAAGTCTTCTCAGGTAAATCCTATAGGTGCAAGTAATGGAGAGTATCGTGTGCGTCGTGGTGGTTCCTGTGATAGTTTTAGTGGATGGTGTTGTTCCTCGTCCCGTCACTATGGGCATCCAAATGGTCGTAATAGCAGCGGAACAGGATTTCGTCTGGTCCTCTCCGAATAAAGATATTTTCTAAAGTATATATGTTGTCTATGAGTCTTGAATTAAATGTAAACAATGAAAAAACATTCAAAAATTGTATTGGCTAAAAGGTACACAAATAAGCAATTGCCTCTACGTCAAGTTAAAAAATACGACTTGGAACATGCTTTGAAAGGAGTGAATTACCAAAAGCTGAGGCTGCAAGGGCGTGGTGATGAAGATGGTGGAAGTAAAGTACCAATGGGGGCTTTAAGTAACTTAGCAAAATATAAACGGGTAATTAGGGCGGTAAAGGCAGTAGAATTACGCAAAAATCATAGGTTGAAATGACAAGCAATATTGGGGATATCAAAAAAGACATAAAGAGCGTATTGATCGTGCTGTCAAATATTCTAGTAAAATTTCTGATAATATTAGGTATTTGTCAATTACAGGGTTAGGGCTGATTTGGTTATTGGTAGAAAAAGGTGAGTATGAGTTGGATGAGTTATTGCATAATTATTATGCACAAGTCATAATAATTTCTTGCTTATTAGTTCTTCTTTTGGAACTAACTCATCTGATACTGAACGTGATAGTGAATCTATTGTATGCAAGTTGCAGGCTCAAAAAGCCTTTATCGTATGTCTCCAATCCTAAATGAACCCAATATGTTGCAACAAATTTCCCAAAAGCGATAATTAAAATAGAATGGACCCTTTGGTTCGCAAAGATAATTTGCTTAATCGTAGCTTTGCTATTCTTTGTATGTTGTTTGTTAGTAAAAATGTTTAGTTAAAGAATGAAGTGTATTACTTTTATAGTAGGAAAAATAAGGAAAGTATTTGCTCTCTTCATATTATTACTTTTCTCCATTTCAGTTTGTTCTCAGGAATTGCATGTAAAATCCTTTGGCATTGCTGAAAATGACCTCACAGCTCAAACGCAACCTCGTAAGGATTTGAATGATAAAAATTGTGCTTTGGTGAAGGTGCAATTTGTTGGAGAACTTGCAAATGTAGAGGGCAATGTAATCATGCCATTGGTGAAACATCTAAATGAGACTTGGTGTTATATGCCTCAGAATTCGCGGCAGATAAAAGTGATTACCAAGAATTTTCTGCCTGTCATGGTTACTTTTGCAGATTTTGGCGTGGAGAAGTTGGAGGGTAATAGGACTTATGTGTTGGTGCTGAATCAGAATGGTAATATGGTACAACCTACTGAACCTATAGCTCAAACAACAGTGCAACAAAGGCCAACTTCTGCTAGTAGCTCCAGTAAAATTTCTGGTAATACGATAACGATTCCTGTAAAGGACGGTATTAGTATTGAAATGGTGAAAGTTGAGGCAGGAACGTTTATGATGGGGGCTACTTCTAAGGATGGAAATGTTGAAGACAATGAAAAACCAGTTCATAAAGTAACATTGACAAGAAACTACTATATTGGAAAATATGAGGTAACTCAGGCCTTGTGGCAAGTGATAATGGGGTCTAACCCTTCCAAGAATAGAAACGCAAAATATCCTGTAGAAATGGTAAGTTGGAATGATTGCCAAAAATTTATCTCAAAACTCAATGAGATTACAAACCGCCAGTTTCGTCTTCCAACAGAAGCAGAGTGGGAATATGCTGCTATTGGCGGAAAAAATAGTAAGGGTTATGTGTATAGTGGTAGTAATATATTTGACGATATAGCTTGGAAAGATGGAAATGTTCATGAAGTAGGAATGAAACGACCGAATGAATTAGGCCTTTATGATATGTCAGGCAATGTAAGTGAATGGTGTGAGGATTGGTATGGTAATTATTCTAGTTCTGCGTCTGTAGACCCCAAAGGTCCAGTGGATGGAGCAAGACGAGTTTTGCGAGGTGGCAATTGGCAGTGGCTTGTAGCTGTAGGTAGCCTATATTGTAGTGTGAAGAGCCGTGATGCAACGGGGGGGATTGTAAAGTCTGAAGGCATTGGCTTTCGTTTGGTTCTCACAGAATAATAAGGGATTAGAATTTAAGATGTTTGAAAAATATAAGTTATGAGAGACTATTAAAAAGCAAAGATGAGACATAATTATAAATTTCAGCCTGTTTCTAGAAAAAGAATTAAAGCATTGACTCTGCATCAGTTTAGAAATAACGACTTTGGCCATGCTTTGGAAAAAGTGCGTTATAGTCGGGAAAAACTACAAAGTCGTGGTGATGAAGATGAAAGTGGTAAAGTCCCAATGGATTCTTTGAAAGATAATGTAAAATGTAAAGGGGTTATTATTGTTCCTTAGAGTTCTTGCCAATTGTAACGATAAGGGGTAGGGGTGCAATATGCAAATGATAAATAATATTCAAGATATTCGGAAAAAATATAACGAACGTATGAAAAATGCGGTCTTGTTTTCTGACAGAATATCGACTTATATTAGATATTTGGCAATTACAGGGTTAGGACTGATTTGGCTATTGGTTGAAAAAGGTGAGTATAAGTTGGATGAGTTGTTGCATAATCATTATGCACAAGTCATAATAATATCTTGCTTGTTGGTTATACTTTTGGAACTTACTCATTTGATTCTGAATGTTATTGTGAATCTATTGTATGCAAGTTACAGGCTTAAAAAGCCATTATCATATGTGGCCAGTCCTAAAAGAACTGAATATGTTGCAACAGATTTTCCGAAAGCGATAATAAAAGTAGAATGGGGACTTTGGTTCGCAAAGATACTTTGCCTAATCGTGGCTTTGTTTTTCTTTGTATGTTGTTTGTTAGTAAAAATGTTTAGCTAAAGAATGAAATATATTACTTTTATAGTAGGGAAAATAATGAAAGCATTTACATTCTTTGTATTATTGCTTTTTTCCATTTCGGTTTGTTCACAGGAATTACATGTAAAATCCTTTGGAATTGCAGAAAGCGACCTTTCTGCCCAAATTCAATCTCGCAAAGATTTGAACGACAAGAATTGTGCATTGGTGAAAGTAGGCATTGGATTGCAAGGTGTGCAATTTGAAGGGAATGTTGTAGGGCAGGTTGTAAATAATGTGGGTGAATATTGGGTATATATGCCACAAGGCAGCCGTATGCTGAAAGTTAAGCATCCATATTATCCTCCGATAATTGTTACATTTGCAAACTATAGCATGGAGAAGTTGGAGAGTAATAGAACTTATGAATTAATGCTAACTGTTTCCGGTGGAATTCAATCCAGCCAAACACAAACTCTTACGATTAAATATACTCCAATAGAAGCTACGGTTCTAGTGGATAATAAACGAATAAAGGGTAGTGATGGAGTCGCAATGGCAAATTTTCCTATAGGTCAGCATTCTTTTGTTGTATTTTGTGACGGCTATGAATCTGAGGAGGGTATGGTGAAATTGAAGGCTTCTGCTCCAAGTAATCTTCAGATAACATTGTCAAAAGAAGCAAAAACTGCTCTTGCATCTACAATGGGTAAGGAAGCTACAAATCAAAATTCTGTCAATTCGCAAAATGTAAAATTCTTTGGCAAGGTTGTAGATGTTAATGGTGAGCCAATTATTGGTGCCGCAATTAAAGAAAATGGGACGGACAATTGGGCGATAACAGATATGGAAGGAAACTTCTTTATTGATGCTAAATCACCAACAGTAACTATAACTGTATTATATGTTGGGTGGCAATCTAAGCAAGTAGAACTAACCGCAGGACATAAAGAACAAATAACTTTAATAGAGAATAAAAAGAAAGAATCTGAAACGGCAAATTCTATTTCAATTCCAGTAAAAGATGGCATTAACATAGAGATGATAAAGGTTGAGGCTGGTACGTTTATGATGGGGGCAACAAAAGAGGTAAAAGAACCTTATAAAATTGAACTTCCTGCACATGAGGTTTTGTTGACAGAAGATTATTATATAGGTAAATATGAAGTGACACAAGCTTTATGGAATGTAGTGATGGATAGTAAACATTCAACAAATGATGGAGACCTGTTACCCAAAAATTATGTAAGTTGGAATGATTGTCAAGAGTTTATTGAAAAACTGAATAAAATAACAGGATTAAAATTTCGTTTACCAACCGAAGCGGAATGGGAATATGCTGCTCGTGGAGGCAAAAAAAGTAAAAGATACCTTTATAGTGGGAGTAATAATGTTTTGGATGTAGCTTGGTATGATGGTAATAGTTCAAATAAAAGACATCCTGTTGGCACTAAACAGGCGAACGAATTAGGTATTTTTGATATGGGAGGGAATGTTTCGGAGTGGTGTCAAGATTTGTGGGGACAATATCAGAATGATTCTCAAATTAATCCTCTTGGCTCTTCTGCTGGTACTAAGCACGTACTTCGTGGTGGAAACTATTTTTTTGATATTAGGATTTGCTATTTATCTTATCGTATGTTTGCAGAATCTAATTATAAAGATGCATCCGTTGGGTTTCGCTTAGCCCTTTCTGAATAATTTAAAATAAAGACTTATGAGACGATATTTGTTGATAATTATTTTATTTTTATTCTTAATACCATCAAGCTTTGCTCAAAAGCTGAAGGTTGAATCTTTCGCCATTTCTGAGGGTGACTTATCGGCAGTAACTCCTGCAAGGCTAGATGAAAATGATAGAAATTGTGCTTTGATAAAGGTCGGAATAGCTCTTGATGGAGTACAGTTTGAGGGTAATGTCATGGGAAATGTGATACCGAAGTTAGGGGAATATTGGGTATATATGCCACAAGGTAATTCTATGTTACGTATTTCGCATAAAGACTATACGCCAATCATGATAAATTTCTATGATTATGGAATAGGAAAGCTGGAAAGTGGAAAAACGTATATACTTACTTTGGCTAAACCTAATAATGCTACTGGTCAAAAGTATTCCCAAAAGCAAACTCGGATGTATAATGTAATAGTAGAGAGTAGCTTAAAGACAACATTGTTTGGTGGATACCCAAGCCCTTTGAAAGGGTTAAAGGCTTATGTAAATAAAAATGGCAGTTCTTACGAATATGTGGTAGATGCTAACAAAGGTTCTGATTCCTGGTTGGATAATAAAGGGCAGTATAAAATACCAATTCCTGCAGCTGTCGGTGACAAGTTGACAATAGAATGTTATGGATACCAAACTGCAACTATGAGCCCACTTTAAAAAAGGGCATAGTTTGAATCCAGCATGACCAGTGTGGTCAT
>OLGM01000272.1_pt1 | contig 36658 bp, 39 predicted proteins | sample 1606001 | NCBI WGS metagenome assembly OLGM01 (sample SAMN03283294) | human gut metagenome | biome: human-associated habitat; material: feces | host: Homo sapiens | place: Peru | collected 2012
AGCTTGCGCCCGGTGTCGATGTACTGAGTGCCCGACGATTGGATATATTCCAATGCCGTGTAACTGTCCGGCAGACCTTCGATATGCCGCGCGGCACGCGAAAAGAATTTTCTTCGTCCTATCAAGTGCCGTCACCGACCTTCTGCGCCGCCAAAATTTTGTCCTTGAAGCTCAGTTCCCAGGTTTCGCCGTTCTGAAAATCCGGCGCAGTGCCGATATATCCGGTACCCACAGGCAGAGTGACCGTGATATCGCCGCTTGCCGCGAAGTTCAGGCGCATCCAAGATTCGAAATCACCTACCGGATAGCTTAGCTTTAAGGTCGTGACATCTGTAAGACGGTACTCGGTATTGTCAGCAAGGGTTATATATGGACCCTCAGAGATTTTTTGAGCGATTATGGGTTTGTTATTATAATAAAGAACTCCATTAGAGTCGGAAAGACCATCAAGTACGGACTTATTACTATGCTCGTGGGCTTTCTCAACCGCAGGATAAACCAAACTGTTAAGAATTGTCTGTAAACTTAATGATTGTGCAGAGCTGTCGGCAGATATCTTGGCTTTAATACTGTCTGCTTCAAGTGGTTCCACATAGCAATCCCACGTATCTGTGTTATCGACATATACAAAAAAGACCGCATTGGCAAAAACTAAGAACTCATAATCGGTTTCTGTGGCAATCCCGAGAGGAATTAAAAATGTGTTATTCTCATTCGTAACCGTGAAAGCAATCAAAACTTGCTTGCCCGCCTTATAAGCTGCATCTATTTGCTCGTAGGTCTTATTGTGGGAAGTAATTGTATATCCATCTGCCCCGCTTTGCGCCTGCACATTAACAATAAAAAGTTCCGACTCTGTTGAACCTCCGCCACCTATAACCTGACCATCATAGGTCGGCTCGCCGTCTGACTCCGCAAATTTATCAAGCACCGCCTTGTTATCATGGTCGTGCCGTGCGGCAGTGTTAAGCGCGATTTCGGCGGCGAGGCTGTGACCCAACCGCTCTGTGCCGTCCGGGATTGACACCTTTGCAGTGCCCGTTATCACAGGCGAATAGCCGACTATCTCGCCCGCTCCGAATGCGACGAGCTGCGCTGCCATGTTGCCCGGCTCGGGCACAACATCGCTTGTAATTTTGACAGTAACATAGCCGTCCGCAGGAGTCAGCGGCTCGGTTTGCAAATGCTCGCCGACCGTCGACTCAAAGTAGACACGATAGCTATCTGCGTCTTTAAGTTCGGCGGGCACCGGCAAGGCAAGCACGGTAAAGTTGTTTTCGGCGCGATAGCCTACGTCGTAGCCACGCGGGCGGCTGTATTCGACTTTTATCACTCGTTCCTGCATCTTCTTTCGCCTCCTCTTTTGCGGGCTCTGTCGCCTGTTTTTCGCAGTCTGTAAGCATTTCGGATAAAAGGTCAAGCTTGCCGATAATCTTAGCAATCTCGACTTTGTTGACCTCTATCTGCTGCATCAGCTGCGCGTTATGTTTTTGCAAGGCGTCGCCCTGCGCTTTGACTTCTGCGATTTTCTGTTCGATTTCTGATTTTGTCATTTTTTCACCGCCTATTTATCTTCGTCTGCAAATTTCAAGCGTCTGCCATTAAACCAAAGATTATCGCCGTTTGCCGTGAGTGTCCTGCTGTAGGTCGTGCCGTCCTGATTTCGCGTTTGGAAGGTTAAGCGCATAACATTATCAAGCTCCGTCCACGCATAGAGTCCCGCCCAGAGATAGCCGGACGTCTCGCCCCTTATTTCCAAGCCCGCTCCCGGTGTCTTTTCGGCGTTCATTTTCGCGATACCCACACCGAGTTTAAAATTCGTCCCGCCGACTATACGGTGATGTATCAGGCTCTCAAACTGGTCTTCCTTTGCTTCGTTTGTTTCAACACACCGCCTGATTCGCGTTTTGTCTTTCTCGACGAGCATATAGTCGGTGTCCCAGCTGTAGCCAAGACTGTTGACGACAGGCTTGACTGCGGAGACGTTATCTTTCGATTTTCCAAATCTAAAGCCTTTTGACGACTGCTCGCCGAGCGTAAACTCAGGTGCGGCTATAGTCGCATACCAGTCGCCGCCGAGTGCGGTTTTATACAGCATTGAGCTGCCAAAGGTCAGATATTTTTTTCCTGTTCCGGTTCCTGTGCCCGCGCCTTGATAGAGGTCAAGCACGCCGCCTGACAAGTCGGCTTTATAGCCGTCGTTGTTTAAGATTGACAGGGTACCGCCGTCAAGGTTTATGTCGCCGCCAGTGATGTTGATGTCGGAAGCTTCGATGTGACCCGTGTCCAAGTTAAAAGAAAACTTTCCGGTCGGCGACGAAAGGATATCCGTCGTGATATAACTTGCGGATATCTTGTTTGCGGCAATGCTTCGGATAACCGCGTCACCGTCTTTTGATACACCGTACTCCCAGTTCGGGGATCCGTTGTTCCAACCGTTATTAGTCCAGGCATAACCACCGGCGTTGCGGCAGTAGATAGTGTTGCTTCCCTCGAGCGTAGGCTTGTCGTGGTAATAGGTTATAACCGCGCCGTTGCTGTCCGCTTTACGCGTGACATATAAGCCCATGCTATTTGCGATGGTCTCGTTCAGCGCGAGGGTCGCCTGCTCAAAGTCGTTGATTTGCGCCGCCTGCTGTGCGCGGGTCTGCTCGAGTACCGCCCGCTGCTTCGGTGTAAACGCGCCCATTGTGGCATATCCCGACTGCGTTGCCGTTTCGCCCTTGCCCTCGAGCTTCGTGCAGCGGTTCTGTGACTGCCACTTGACATTTGTCAGCACGACCTTTTTCGTCCCCTGCGCCGTCTCAAACTTCATAATATCAAGCGGTCTAAGGTGCGGAAACGAGTGCGTAGTGCAGGACATCGGAGTGTATGTAAGACTGCACCGTGCGGTTTTAAGCTCCGTTGCCAGTGTGCTGAGATTCATATCACTCTGCGCAAGAAGATTGCCCTCAATGTTAAAGGCATAGTCCTTTGTGCCTGCGAGGTATTCAGTCTTGTTCTCGTCGTTTCCGACGATACGCACACCGGAAAACACGATGCTGTTTTCGGCGAAATCGGTATTGCCGGAAGTAAAACGATCCGAAGCTTTTATCACCGTGTGCTTGGCATTTGTCGCATACCACCCGCCTGTCAGCTTGCCGTCATAGTCAATATACAAGCTCACGCCCATGAGCTCCGCAGCCCAGACAAGCACCTGACGATAGGTCAGGTTGTCCGCCTCCGGGCGTTTCGGTATCGACACACCCCGATGCAAAGTGTTCGTCGGAAGCTTCTGCGACACCCCGCACTTTGTGCAGGCATCGGCGACTATCTGATACAGCGTTGCAGGATAGGCAAGCTCAGTATCATAGGCTCGGTTAAACTTCGCCATGCGGTCATAAGCCGTTATTTTGATGCTCCGGAGCTTGCGCGGAGGGCTGTCCACCGTGTAATAGCCGATAGGCACCGTCTCCGTTGTCGAGCCCGTTGAAAAGCTTGTAGTGACATACAGTTGTGCGCCCTCGAACACCTTGTCGTCAAACGCGCCGTCGGTATTCTCAAGAGTAAAACTCAGCTCTGACATACACGCCGAGCCCAAATCAAGCTTACTGCCCGTGACGCTCGACCAGTCCACCGTTACCGCGCCGATGATGTCCTTGTCGGTGATATTAAATGCCGTGCCTTTGGTAGGCGTACAGAGGATATTGACGGACTGCACCACATCCTCTCGCAGAGCAGCAAGCCCGGCAGAAGTTATTGGATACATAACATCACCCCTTTCGCGCCACGATTTTAAAGGTCACATTGTCAACAACATTCAGACTGCTGTTGTACAACGGCGCACTTCTGTTGCCGACATAAAACTCTTTTGTTACATATCCGCCCTCGAGCATATTTAAGTACTTGACCGTTATATACTCCGGGTTGAACATTTTCAGGATCTTGCTCGCGTTCGCTATGGACAGCCCGGAAAACTTAAGCGTTACCGCGTCGGTCTGCCCTATGCGTTTTTTGTGCATGACGACATCTTCGGTACGCCCTGCGTCGCTGGCAGAAGCGTCCTCAAGCTCCCATTTATATCCGTCCTCCGAGTCCGGATATACCGGCATAGTTACGCCGTCCACGGTAGCTATCGGATTGTCACCGGGATTAAAAGCGGTTGCCACTGCTGTTCACCTTCTTTCTTGACATAAAAAATGAAATATGATAGATTAAAAAGAAAAGGGAGAAATTCTGATGAAAAAATTTATTGCTTTACTTATCGCCCTTGTGCTTACACTCAGCTTGTGTGGATGTGCGAACAAAAAAGCGGCACTACAGGAAGAAATGAACACAAAAGCCCTTGATGTCTTAGATACCGTTGACGATTACATAAGCGGCGATCTCAGCTATAATGGAGCAAAGTCAAAAATGGACGATATCGAATATGATTTTGACCTCCATTACAAAGATAAGTTTTCCACCACACCTGTATATCAAGCTGTCATCGATATTAGCCTTTTCTTGTCTGAAAATGTTAACACTCAACTTTTAGATTCCCGCGATTCTTTAGCTTCTGCTTGTGGAAAATCCGAAATGTTCGGAACAAGTCATAAGAAGGAAACGCTTCGTGAACTTGACAAAATATGTTCTAACGCCTACGATACAATAATCAATGAAGAATACAGCGTATCGCTTGTAACTGCTAAGTTCCTCGAGTACAAGCAAACAAAAGGCGATGAAAAGCAAACCAAAATATATCTCTTCTTTTCCGGCGCTCCTGAACAGTTTGTATCTGCAACAGTTTCCGCCGCGGCTGCGTGGGGGCAAGACAAAGGTTCTTTTGTCATAGAAGCATATTATAACGGTGCTCACTATGCGACATTGGACTTTAGCAATGCAAAATCCAATATACAAATAGGCAATTCAAAGTGGGGCGATAATCTGTTGAAATACGCGACAGATATTAGATATGAATCTGGCGATAACACCATAAAATCATATCTTAATAAAAGCGGCTCGACTCCAAATGCAGAATTAACGCGCTCCATTTTCGAGCAATTCACAATCGCAACGCGATAATTTTTTAAATCAAACACGCCCCAAGCACAAGCAACTCTTGTCTGGGGCGTGTTCTTATTCATTTATCGGAACGATTACTTTACCGGCACGCATATTGACATTCCTAAGCTCGTTTACAATATCGCCGCGCTCGTTCATGACGACAATCGTTACGGTTCCGCCATTGCTTCGCTCCATAGCCCTTTCAACACCGCGCTCAACACCTGAAGAAACACCATCCACAATTTGGCTGTTGTTGGCAACTGCCGTCCTGCCTCCGATCTGTCCAACCATCTCTGGCCCTCTCTCACGGGCAATAAAGAGTTGTCCGGTATCAGGATATCCGCCGGATGCATACTGCTGCACGCCCGATGATCTCCTTGTTGTATTTACAGTGACATTACACACTGTATCACTTGGCAGATTCTTCAAACTGTTTTTTAGATTAACAAGTTCATCAGCATAATATCGCGCTTTTCCACGAGCCGTATTCATGGCATCAGAGGTATCTCGTATCGCCTCTTGCGCTTTCGCCTGCTTTTCAGCAGCATCTTTGACATTTTTTTCGAGAGTTCGATATTCCGGGCTAAGCTTCTGAGATATCCAGTTAGCAATATCTCTAAAGCCGCCACTTATACCCTGATTTTTCTTGTCAAGTTCTTGTGCCTTTTCATTCAGCCTTTTTTGAGCGCTTGCAAGTTCATCTGAAGCGACTTTATAGTTATCAGTAGCAGTCTTATTGTCTGCGACTGCACGGTGAAACGCCTCATATGATTCGGTCAGGATATCTTGTAAAGCAGCCATTTCAGCTTGCTTTTCCAAAGCCTCGATAACATCATAAATTGAGTCCTTAGTCTCCACAACTACGCCTTTGGTCTCGTCGATACTCAAATGCAATCCGTCGATATTCATGGCATTCAGAGTGTCGACCTTGACGCGCATCAAGTCCATTTCATAGGCGGACTTATTTGACTTTTCGCTCAGCTGATATATCTCATCGGTGAGCATTTTGACGGCACCGTACTCTGCACTGACATCCTTGAGCCCCGCGATTTTCTGATTAAGACCGTCCATATTTTCCTTTGTGCTTTGGATAATCGCTTCAGATGACGCGAGATTTTCCGACAATACCTTATAGGCATCGGAGGATTGGTAGGTCTTTTCCGCAAGTTCATCTGCGCCCTGTTCAAAACCTATGATGGCTCCCGTGATTGCACCAATTGCCGCAACAACCAGTCCGGCCGGACCTAACACCACATACATAGCCGCTCCAACGGCAGTAAGTCCCACTGCCATAACCGCAAGTTTCGCTTTGGCGTCTTCTGCGCCCGCGCCGAATGCCTTAAAAGCGGATTTTGCCATCGCCAGCGATGCCGCGAATCCTGCCGCGCCTATCATGGCTTTTTGAGTTGCCGACAAACCCGCTCGGAACTGCTTCAAACTGTCTTTTGCGGCACCCGCAGCTTTCTTCCATCCATAACCTAACGCCTGTGCTGTGCTTCCTCCGGTCTCCTTTATCCAAGAAAAACTCTCGGTGAAAGTAGAGACAACTCTCAGCCCCTTAAAGCTATTCCACACACCTTTTGCGCCGGAGTACCACTTACTCAGCACTTTTACGCCGAAAGCAGCGGTCGCGCCGGCTGCAACTCCTTTTATCACCGGCTCAAGCGCAGAGACTGTGGATTTCACTTTTTCAAGCTTCTGCTTCAGCTTCTCTGCGCGCTCTGCAAGCTTCGGGTCAATAACGCTGTCAGCGTTGGAAAATGGGCTCTTAAAATTGTTCCCCCCGCTTGATACCGTTGTGCTGCTTCCGCCTCCGCTGCCGCTATCAGATCCGGTATCCGGCGTTCCGAGACGATTGATTTCATCGATGCCGAGCAAAGCGTTTTTATAATCCTTTGCCTTTTTCGCCGCGCTGCCGAGGTTTGTGGACACTTGCTGTGTGCTGTTGGCAAGTTTAGATGTGTTTGATGATGTCTGACTCGTTGCACTCGACGTGCCGAACAATATAGCCATAACTTGCCCGGCTTTTTCGGCGAGGGCAGTCAATCTTTCAAGCAACGCCGTGACCTGCGGAATACACTGCTGCAAAGCCGGCGCAAACATTGACCCGAGCGCGCTCGACAACATTTTTGTCTGAGCTTTCAAAGCAGCCTGTGCTCCCGCGAGGGTGTTCGAATATTTCGCAGCATCCCCAGTCTGGAATGCCGTCTCCCGCATGATGCCCTGTGTCGTGGCTATGCGCTTTTCTGCGTCGGTCAGCGTTGCTGCAGTCTTGCCTATCGATGCCGCATATTCATCCCATATAACGGACAGGTTTTTTGTAACGCCGGCGTTGTCGACAAGAATGCTGTTTTCGTTTTTGATACCTTCGGCCGCGCTCTTGATGGCTTCGCCCATCGTCATACTGCCCTGACGGTTAAATGCTGCCGAGTCTTTCAGGTTAGTCAGTATGGACTGTGTCTGCTCGTCGGAATACCCTGCCGCCGCGAGGCTCTTATACGCAGTGTAAGCGTCCATCATCGGGATAAGACCGTCTTTGGTATACGATTTAAGCCACGCTTTCGCGGCGTTCAGGTCTTTTCCCTGCGCGGTCAATATGCTCGACAAGCCCATCTGCGCAACTTCATTTTCCGCATATGCGTCCGTCAGCTTCTTGACTTCGCTTACTACCTTCTGTATAGCCGCAACGGCAGCGGTCGTTTTTATGCCTGTAAAAAGCTTTCCGACACCCGCTCCCGTGCGCGTTGCCTGCTGTTCAAGCGACCCCAGTCTCTTGTTCGCCTTATCAATCTTGGCGTTAAAGTCCTTGGTGTTTGCTGTAATCAGCACTTGCAGTTCTTCAACTGTCATTTTTTCTCACCTGCCCTGTGCCTTGCGGCGTTTTTTGATTTGGCATAAGCGGACATCCGAGCTTTGATTGCCATCCACCCGGTTTGCTGCATGCCGAAAGCTGACGGGAACGCCTTTTCAAGCGTAGGATATTTTTTCGGGTCGTTAAACGCGAAAGAATCAAGCTGCCCGAGATTCCATATCAGCTGTAACTGCCATTTACGCCGCTCATTTTCTGCCTTTTGCCTTGCGGATATAAGGTCCTCAACCTCTCCGGCCGACATGCTCCAGAATTCGTCCGGGGTTATCCCGACCGCAAAAGCGCGAGGTTTGAGATCCGCGACCCATTCGGTCGCCGAGGAGAAGATTACTCTATCTCCTGCTCCTCGTCCTCCCGCTCCATATCCGCTATCTGTTCCGGTGTAAAAAAACCGGACACCTTCATAATGCCGAGGAATGTGTCCGCTCTGTCCTCGAGGGTAAAGCCCTCGGCTTCAAGCGCATCGATGAGCTCATATGTCTTGGGGAGCGTCATATTCGCCTGGTATTTCTGCAGCGCGCCCCAGAGGGTCACTGCAAAGACCTTGGTGTATGCCAGCTTGTCAAGAGCTTCAAGCAGGCTGCAGCCTATACGGTCTTCCACTTCGATTTTTGTCGCCGTCGTGAGCTTGAGCTTGTACTCCTTCTCGCCGGCGGTCAATCTATAAAAAGGTGCATTACACGCAGTAAGCATAGTTGTTGTCTCCTTATTTTAAATTTTCGGCGGAGTTTCCCCCGCCGATGTGTTCTTTAGCCGCCGGACGAGGTATATTCCTCTATATCCGACGATGGAGTGATTTTTGCAGTAAAGGTCAGCGCCTCTGCGATGCCCTTTCCGGGCATCGAAAGTGACACTCTGCCTGTCCATGTGAAACCGGAACCGTCCGGGAACAGCAGAATAAAGGTCTTGTCTGCATCCTTAGCTCCCTTGAGGGTCGCCCAGTTCGTGCCGGTCTTCATCCCTTCATAGCCGAAAGTAAACGCCATATCCCCGGGGTCGGAAAGCCCGGGCTTATACATTCTCTGCGTATTCTTCATCGTGGTCACGTCGATTTTGTCCGATTCGCCGAGCATATCGGGGAAATCAAGCAGGCCGGGAACTTCAGCTGCCGCTTCTGCGCTCGCGCCCATTTTCAGAATCACGCCTATAGAAGTCTGATAATCTTCCATTTGTACTTACCTCCTTATTAACTGCGGTAAAACCGCTTCGTGTTGTTGTCGTAGACTCCGTTATAAAGCAGGACGGTGCGGTATAACACCGTACCGTCCTGCTGTTCGTCCTCAAGGTGGTTAGGACTGCCGCGAAGCAGACCGAGGCGGAGCATTGCATCGTCAACTTGTCTCTCGACCTCGTTTCTGCCCTCCGGCGTCGCCATCCACACCTGGATCTGCACGGCGATCCGGGAAAAATGATCCGGACGCGAAGAGGATGGCTTTTTAACGGAGTTATCCATCTGCTTTATCAAACCGTGCCGTTCAAAGCTCTGCGGATATTCCGCAGACCATTTCACGCCCGGTACGGCGAGTGAAAGCACATCATAAGTCACCTGTTCGATATCAACCATTTTTCTGACCGCCTTTACGATTTATTTCCTGTTGTATCGCGCGCTTATAGCACTCGAGTATTGCCTCGCGATTGTTTATAAGCGCAGGATAGAGATACGGCTGCGCCTTTTGTCCGCTTATCATTCGCCAGCCGACAGCAGGGATTTTGCCGCGCCACTTGTCCGCCTTGTAATGGATCCCGCCCGGAAGCTTGTAAGGATATGTGCCGTTACCTTTGGGACCTGTACCGAATTCCACATAGGCGGCGTATTCAACATTGGTCAATACGCTGCCGATATGCTTGCTACCCTCGCGCTTGTAGTCGGTATGCAGCGACGCGCGCAAGTTGCCGTTATCTACTGGACACAACTCTTTCGCGCTGTTGTTGACTATTCGCGCCGCCTCGCGCGTGCCGTTTGAAATAGCGGCATCAGTGCCGCCGAGCTTTGCGAGCTTTTTCGCCAGCTCGCCGAGACCCTTAACTTCAATGCTCATCGGCTCACCGCCTTGCAAAGATACAGCGTGTGGCTGTCGTGCGGCTGGATCTCGGTGATTCGGTAATAAGCGCCACCGTATTTCACATAGTCGCCCTTCTCGACAGCGAGCGTATCGGATGTTGAAAAAGTGGCGTCTTTGTTGCACTGCAGCCCCCATTCCTGCGCCTGCATAGCGTCGGTAACGAGTCGGAAGTTGACAGTAAAAGAGCCCGCAGGTGTTTCTGCGGGCTTCACTGTTTCGCTGCCGAGCGTTCCCGTCTGTTTGACGGCCTTATAGTGCTCGACTGCTTTGTCTTGAAATACGGCGCGCTGTGCGCGTCTGAAGGCATCGGGGATCTTCACCAGAAAAGCCTCCTCCACTCGTTGAGCATCACCTTTTCGCTGTCGCTCAGTTCCGCCGTTGTGGCGAGGTCTGAGTCGCTGTGCTTAAAGCTCACGCTCTGGTCGCCGTCCGTTATGCTTGCAACGGTCTGCGCCGCATTGGTAGAGCCCGGCTGCTGCGTGCGGTAACGCTGCGCGGCTATCTCCGCCACAAGCAGATCAAGACCGGGGACAAGCTCATGCCGCTTGGTATATCGCAATACCTTGGACTCGACGCTATCCAGCAGATACCGGGCAGCCGGCAGCGACATTTCCTTACCCAACATCACGCGCATCCGGGCTATGAGGTCGGCCTTGTTCTGCTCCGTCATATCAGCCCACCAGCCTTGCAGTCATGTCGCTGTCAAGGGTCTTGACGCCGTACAGGATATCAAAGCTGACGCGGTCGGTCTTGTGCTTGATGTCGTAGTCATATACAACCCTGATAGCAAGACCGTTCCTGCTCGACGCAATAGCCGCATTATTCGCGCCCATAGGCAGCTCAAGCTGACGGGTAACGAGTGCAAGGCCGTTGCGGTGGAATGCGAGGGAATGGGTCGTTTTGACGAGATATACCTTAACCGCCGCATCCGAAGCAATGGTGCGATGGATAGGCTGGTCTATCGCGACCTCAGCGACCGCGCCGCTTGCGGCAGTTGCATCGGCGGCAAATCTGTAAAGATAGCCGTCGAGAATAAAGCCGTCGCCCTTTTTAAAGGTGCCGGTCGCCGCAGTGACATCCGAGAGTGCGACCTTGGTCTCGCCGGCGGTGCAGGAGACTTTTGCAGCGGTCGCAGTGCCCGCAGTTGCCGCGAGGGTATCGGGGGCATTCTGCGACATATAGGTGTCAAGACCATAAATAGAGCCGAGCTCTGCTGAGCGCAGGGCGTCGGAGTTGCCCGCATATGCGACCTTCGAGAGGTTTTCCGTGGTCAGATAGCGATACTTGTGCGTCGGGTTGACGAGCAGTCTGCGCTGCTGTATCGGCACGCCCTTGAGGTCAAATGCCTTGGCAATGTTGGCAATGTCCTTGAGGTCGGCCGCGTTCGCGGTGCCGCTCACGGTGTTGCCGGCGTTTGCGATGCCTTCGGCGATAATATCGCTGTCGATGGCCTGGGATATGGCCTGCACCGCAGGAGATATGATCTGCTCAGAAAATGACTTGATATCAAGGGTCATTTCCTTGGAAGTGACCGGAACGGTGACATCGCGGAAATGGTCAAGGGTCACCTTGACACTGCCCTCGTTCACGTTCTGATCTACGGTCTCGCCGACGAAGTTCTTCGCGGAAAACTTCGCGGGCTTGCGGATGGTGATGGTATCACCGACGTGCGCGAACTCCTTGGAATAGTCCTTATGGACAAGGTCGGCAGCAACGAGATTGTTCTCGAGCACCATAAGAGCCTCGTTCGCGACTATCTGAGGAGTCAGAAATTTGTTTGACATTTGTTAAATCCTCCGTTTTTACTGATTTTTGCGCCAATTTACATAATCGGCATAGTTTTCGGGGGCTTCGCCCGGTTCGGGGTCTCCGCCGCCGTGGTCGGGGTCTCCGCCCCTCTGTCTGGTTTCGACTTTGTCAAAAAGATAGGCGTCGCTTTCCCTGATTGCTTTGAGCTGATCGTCAAAGCCCTCGAGCTTGCCGTCTTTGTCGAGTTTCACACTGCCGGGTGTTATCAAGGCTTTTATAGCTCTTGCGTTCTTGCCTTTGGCGGCTGTAATAGCGGCATCGATAGCGGAGTCAAGTTTCATGGCAGCGATATCGCTGTCATACTTAGCCTTAGCCTGCTTGTTCTCGTTCTGCAGCTGTGTAATCGTTGCCTGCAGCCCGGCGGTATCAACCTTTTTGAGCTCTTCAAGCTGACCGTCCCGCTCTGTTATCTGATCCTCAAGGTTCTTGACCTTGTCGGACTCGGCGCGAAAATCTGCTTTTGAAACAAAGTTCTTGCCGATATAGCTCGCTATCTTCTTGTCGATGTCCTCGGTGTGTGCGTCGCCTAAAATGTCTTTAAGCCAGTCCATGTCTGTCCTTTCCCGCGCTCCCTTTTTACTTGGCCAGTCCCAATATTGCGCGACACCATTTTGCTCCGGGTGGCGGATAAATTTGGATATAAAAACAGCGCTTTGCATTTGACTGCAAAACGCTGTAATTATTATGTTGTGATATGACAAAACCGCCTCGCTTCACGCTTGGCGGTTTCTCTCTCGTTTTTGTTTCTCAAGATACTCGAGATATAGATTTCTAAGCATTTCAGTCTTTATTCTGCGCTCTTCCGGCGAATCATAAATTACGCATTCGCTCATTTTTTCACACTTGTCTTTGTCAATCATTTTCACCTATCTCCTCGAAAAAATACGAATATCGATACCTTCGTGCAAACTCCTCCACACCGGCTTGTGAAGCAAGTGAATCATACTCAACAAAAGATATTTGACCCTCTTGTAACAATTGGAAATACTTTACGGCTTTATCTTTCGTACAGTCATTTAGACTGTTTGACAAAGACTGCAAGCTGCGATGCCATATAGTCTTCGGGGTTGCTCTAATTACGAAAGCGCCCCCGTCGACAGAAGCACGCATTTCAGACAGCCCGAGGTGATATATTTGAAAAATATCGTTAGGACTAAATTCTGCATTATTCGAGTGGTTGTGGCTCAAAATACATCCGCGCATTTTTACTTGTTCTTCCTTCGTAAAAACAACAAAGGTCGAACTGTCTGATGTTTTTTCAAAAAACTCTCCTGTATACGGATTAACGCAGTATGCACTTTCAATCACTTCTTCCCGATGATGTTTTTCGAAAGCGAGCAATGAAGCTTTTTGTTCTTTGGTCAGGAGATTTGAACCGACTTTTGACTTATCACTTCTCGCTTTAGGTTTTGACACGGGTAAAACGTCTTTTCCAATCGATTTTATTATACCATCCTCAGAAACATTGTCAAGCCTCGCAAGCCACTCTTCATATGTCATGCTCGCCGGCACAAGCTTTGTCTCGCCCGTCTCCGGGTCTCGCGCCCGACGTTTGAGAGCCGCAAGTTCCTGATCCGTCCTTGCCGCAACAGTCGTGCAGCGGTCGTTCGGATGGAGCGGCGGATAGTTTATGCCCTCCTTCGCTTCGGAGACCGGAAAAGTCTTGCCGTCCAAAGCGCCGCAGACATCACAGGTGCGCCCGTCAAGGGTGGCGAGAAATCTGTATTCCGTTATGCCTTCCTCTTCGTATGCCACCTTTTCGGCGGCGTTATGCACACGGTTTGTCTCGGTGCGTATCAGCCGCATCGAGCTGTACATTCCGGACTGCATAGCGTCGGCGAGCTGGCGCGCCATTACCTGCGGACCCGCTCCCGTCATAATTCCACGCGCCACAATACCGTATGCGCTGTTGGCAAGCGCGGATGTGTTCTGCCAGATACGGTCGGAAAAATTCGCGCCTTTCCATCGGTCATTTACTATGGTGTTTACGGCACCTTTCGACAGGGCTGAGAACTCAAAGCCTAATCCCGTGCCGATCTGCGTGTCATATATGCTGCGATAGTATGTATCCCCGCTCACATCTTCAAGTAGTCGCTTGAGCTCCCGCTTCTCCCGGTCGGCAAGCAATGCCGTTTCCGTCTCGATATTGGCTTTCAAAGCCTCAAGGCGATTTATTCTCGCGGCGTATGCCGGCGCATTGAGACGGGCAAGTGCTTTTCTTTTTATAACCGGGTCTTTTATGTTATTAAGCTCTTTGCGCAGTGCTTCCAATTCTGCTTCCGCTTCTTTGGTGTTCAGCATCCGACGAGCTTCTTCCGGCGTCAATTCACCATTTGCCGCATAACGCGAAAATATCCGATTTATGCGGGCGTCGAGGTCTTTCTGCGCCTTGGCGTATAACTTGACCGTTTTTGTCTTTATAACCCGTGTCGAGGTACGTCGGGCATATTCCTCGCGCTGCAGTGCCCGCTCCTCCCAATAGAGATCAGAGCGCATTATTCATCATCCTTTTCGGAATCGTCCTTGTCGTCATCGTCGCCGATAAACATCTTTACGTTTTCCTCGCGCTGCTTCTGCAGCTCTTCATACGCCTGCGCGACATCATCAACAAACGGGTGCTTTGCTAAAAGCATCTTATCAGGCACAAGCCCTTGCGACTTCTGGATTATGTCCACCGTCTCCGCATCATTGACTATCATCGACTTGTGGACATCGTATTTGATAAGCGTATAGTCATAGTCGGTACCGTTCTTCAGGTTGATATCCTGCGTAATAAACCATGACAGCTCTTTCAGCATGACCTTTAACTTCGAGACAAGCGGGTCAGCCTTGAGGTCAAGCAGGGTGTAGCGGAATTTCAGACTGACGCCTGACGGCGCGCTGCCGAGCTTTTCATCGTTCATATCAATACCGCGCCCTATATGGTATATGTCCCGGCGCAGCATATCGAGCCAGGCGAGGCGCTCGGTGACATTCAGCGTGACCTGCTCCGCGCTTATCTTGCCGGACGGATCGCTTATTGACACTGCCTTGTTTATCTGCAGCTTCTGCTGTATCGCTTTTGCAGTCTCTCCGCCGTATCCCTGTATCATCCAGTAGAGCTCGACGAGATCTATCTGATTATTCGTCGACGCAGAAGATATCAGGTTATATGCATCAAGTAGCCCTTTGATGCGCGAAAGGTCGGTCTGATGCGCAGAGTTGTTATAAAGTGGCACAAACGGAATTCTTCCCCACGACTTCGCCTCAACCGAAACGCGCTCGTCGTTGATTATCTGCTCGTTATACCAATGCGGGCTGTTGCTTTCGAGCACGAACTCTCCGGCATCGTTTTCGACATAGCGCTTTACCCCTGTCGCAGTCCACCACTCTACCCGCTCCCGCTCCGTCTCTGTGCCGTTTTGCACGACGGTTATTTTATAGTGGCGGAAAAAGTCGGTAATCACCTGCTGATAGCTCATATCGCGGCAGGCAATACATTCCGTTGTTGGGATAACAACAAAACAAAGCTTGCCGGCTGCCGAGTAATAGACATGCAGCCATCCGACGATACAATTCGACGCATTTGTCGCGAGGTCGGGGAGCATGTCAACAAAAGCCTCGTCTGAGGTCACTGCGGTGACAGCGTCCTCAAAAGTTTTCAGGCTTTCATCCACACTGCCCGCTCCGTCATTTGCACCCTCGACGGAGACGGAAAGCGGCTTGCCGAGGATGTACGCGACTTTCTGATCGACCATCAGCGCATGGAAATTATGCACATTGTGGTGATTCGAATTGTTTTCATTGATTATCTTAACACCGCCGCGCTTTATGCCCGCCGGGCTGTTTTCGTCTTCTTCGTAAACGACCGTCTCGCGAAAATCTTTCTGCAGAATGTCCTGCATACCGCGATAATATCGGAGTCCCTCGCATGCCGCCAGATACTCCGGGTCTTCCCGCGCATTTTTAAGCACGGTTTTGATAATCTCATCGTCCGTAGCCGTATGGTGATACGCGAGCTTTTCTCTTATCAAGTCCATATTGTTAATCATTAAGTTACCCTCACATTCTGCTGGTCGTTCTCTGTGGCGTAGCGCGTGGCGTCAATCGTGTGGTTGTCTCTATCGGGATAGTTCGCCTTATAATTGCCGTCCTTATCCCGTTCGAGCTCATACGATGAAAATTCCCGCGCCGCGTTTGGACAGCGGGCGGGATCTATTATTATTTCTTCGAGGTCGCGCAGCCATTCTATGCCGTGCTTCACGCTGTCCGGACCTTTGCGTGCGCCTCTGACTCTCAGACCGTATTCATACATATCGGCTATGGACTTCGGTTCGGCTGAGTCTGCGATAATTTCGCCGACAGCTCCGCGAGATTTTATACGGTCGGCGGCCAGTCTGTTGCTCATGCCCGCCGCGTATATCTCGTCGTATATGTACAGCCGCCTGCGCGGCTTGTCATAGTTGCACGATATAAAAACAAACGGGTCAACCGCATAGCCCCAGTCTATGCCGCGCCTGATACGGTCAAACCGCGCAATCTCTTCATTGCTGATGGGTCGGATACTAATGTTCCGGAATACCTCGCCGCCCGTGCCGGTGACTTCCCCGAGGAACTCGTGCCTATATCGTTCCGGCGAGTGCTGTTTTAGGTGCTCCGCCTCCAACAGCAGCGGCGCGCCTATCCAGTCCTGCGGCACAGTCAAATATGTGCTGTGATGTACCAGGCGGTCGGCGCGCTCTACGCGCACCTCATCATTCACCCACGCCCGCAGCGACTCAGGGGGATTGTACGAATAAAAAACATCGAATTTACTGCCGCCGCGCATGACCGACTGCAGCACATTATCGGTTTCCCGCATCCCGGAAAACTGATTCCATTCCTCGAACCAGATATAACGAAAATTGCCGAACGGGATTTTTATGGACTTGACTTTCATCGGATCGTCAAGACCTCGAAACATAATCGTTTGCCCGCTCGGCAGATATGTGATTTTCATCGGACTGACCGTCGCTTTAAAATACTGCGACACGCCCAGTTTATCAATAGCCCACAGCATTTGTGCAAAAACGCTGTCCCGCAGCGTGTCTGCAATTTTGCGGAACACGATCGCGTGCGCGTCAGGGTTTTTAATGATGCCGCAGACAATTTCAAGCGATATATAGCTGCTCTTCGTACTTCCGCGCCCGCCTTTAAGCACATAGTGCGTATGCTGCTCAGCACACACATCGCGATGCACTTCGTAAAACGACGGCGCGATTATGTCAGTAAGCCTGACGGCCATGTTAGCCGCCCCCTATATCGTCGATAATCTGCGGCGCGTTGACGGAAACTTCAAATCCATCCTTAAACAGGCTGAAACGCTTGCCAAGCAGCTCCGCAGCCTTCAGGCGCTCCTTTTCGTCCGGCGGCTTATCCAGCACCTTTGCCGCACTGCAGCCGTCGCCTTGACCTTCTACAACCACGACGCTCGCCGTGCTGTCTCCGCGCATCACGGCGGTGAGGTACTCCATGACCTCCTGCGCGTCGGCTATCTTTTTCGAGCTCAGCTCATCGAGTTTTGCTTCGATGTAGGCTTTAACATTAGCATTTGTTAGCAGCCTTGACGCATTGGCTCTCGCAGCATCATCCGATTTTATCCGTGGATAAGCAGCCTTGTATGCTCTTGTCGCGTTGCAGTCGACGATGTACTCATCTGCAAACCGCCTTTGCTTGTCAGTCATGGGTTCACCTCCTAGTATCCGAAAAATATTTTGCACACATTGGCTTTTAAAAAATTTTTTTCAGATTGTTAATTTTTCTTTTTATTATAATTTGAAAGATTTGTCAACGTTAATTTTATTTTCTCTGTTTCGCAGCAAATTAGCATCCAATCACATATTATTCTCGTAAAAAACAGATATAGACAAAGCTGGTGCGACCGTTATAATATAGTGTCAAAGCTGACGGATCTATAGTTAAAGTAAAGGATATATTCGCTTGCATTTAAAATAAAACAACGATGATTCCATGATTCCGCAAATCAGAAATTTATAAAAAAAATGGAATATTCTGTCGAGCTAATGTATATTCCTGTTTTATGTGCGCGTTCCCGCGCATGGCCGTATATATCAAAAAAAAGAAAAGGGAGTGTAAAGACACATGCTATTTCAAAAAAGCAACATAACCATTACCGTCGTTAATTCGAATATCGACTCTCTACACACCTCCTGTGAGTCATCGTCTGCGGCTAAAACGAAGAAAAAGAAGTCGCACGAAGTCACTCACATCGTTCTATCCTTTACAGCGTTATTCCTCGCGATTCTCGTCGCATATTCGGCTTTTAAGTCGGACTCACAGACGGTCTCTGTCCTCGCTTTGAAAGTATTAAAAATTCTTTTGGAGCAAATTTACAATCCACAAACATAAGCCCCGCTATTTATGACGCCGCGGGGCAGGCGTGTGTGAAAGGGGACATAAAAATGAAGAATAGAATATCGGTACATTCTTCAGCTTAAAGGTTAGCACATATGTGTGTGCCATGTGTGCCAACTTTTAATTTTTCGCAATAAATCTGTAACAGATATGCTTGACGCTGTAAGAACTACTACCGATTTTATCCGCCACATCTTCCCATGTCAGTCCCTCGATAAAGCGCAGCGTGAATATCTGCCGGGTCAGGCTGTCGGGAATATCCGATATGTAGCGCTCAAGTCGGCTGCGCTCATATATGCGCTGCTCGATTTTAGCCTGGATTATAGCTTCGAGATCCGTTATCTCCGCTATGCAGCGTTCAAGCGCAGGCTCAGGGTTCGGGCTATGCGGCATACCGTCGTAGTTCGGCGACCTCGGACAGAGCAAATTTGCCCGCAGTTCCGCAAGCCTCTCACGGTCAAGCTCTATCTCCTTGTCAAGGTAGTACAGCTGCGACAACTCTTTAAGCGTCATTTAACAGCCTCCTCTCGGGTTTTGTCGTGCTTTTCAATCTCCGGCTTCAGACAATGCCAAAACGGGCACAGAGGCTTTTCTCCGCCGGTTTGGACGAGAAACACGCAATGCTCATTCGGGCACATCTCAGGCACTGCCATCACTCACTTTCAAAAATCCCATTTCAATGAGTTCTCGGCCGCATCGCGGACAGTCGTGCCGGTCATTATCATCTGCCTCGAATATCTTACAGCAGTAATAACATCTCAGGCAGTGTGTTTCCCGGTCACTCGTCCGCTCCCGTATGTAGCGCCTGTTGGTCTCTTCCTGGGTTATTTGTTTCAGCATGGCAGCTCCTCGATTCTCACATAAATTCCCGGCACGGCAGCCCAAAACTTTTCGCTGATCTCCGATGCGACCTGCGCATCGTCCTTCCAAAAGTGCAGGCGGGTCATGCAGTCTTTCAAGACTTTCTCGAGATTGTCCGTATCGGGCTTCGAGGTTTTCCATTCCCCGTCTCTGTACTTAGTCCCTGTATTGCTGAAGCACCATTTGACCATCAGCCTGACCGCGCCTGAATACGGTTCCTGCGGAATGTGTTCTGCCAGGTGTGCCGTCAGCTTCCCCTTTGTCGCTTTCAGCTCGGTTGAATCGTACATTATCGCCTTACCGTTTTTGACGGTTATCTTTTTGTCGTGATGCGTTACCGTGGGCGGATGCATTGGCATGAAAAATTCAGTTGTCATTTCAGTTTCCTTTCTTTTTTGTTTTTGAAAATCGCCCTTGTCAAGGTAGGGAAGAAGTTGTGTGCGGCGGCAGCCTAAGCCGCCACACTTCTTTCCCTTGACTTTGAGGGAAGGGAATTTCCCCACTTATATATGAAATATATAAGTGCTTTTTCCCTCAGAGGGAATTTCTCGATTTTTTATCGACTTTTTCCTTGTGAGGGAATTTCTCGATAACCATTCGACTTTTTCCCTTGTAAGGAACGGGAATTTTTATCGACTTTTTCCCTCGTTTTTCTTTCCAACTTCTCCGTCGTCAATCCAAAAACCACCATGCTCTGTCAACCTTTTGCGAACCGTTTTCGCTGTTACTCCGAGATATTCAGACAACTCATTCACTGTTACCCGTCCATCCATATTGCAGGCATCGAAAGCAGTTTCTATGCTGCTTGTTCTATCCTTTTTTCGCTCGGATGAGGTCTTTTTGCTGCTGAAGTTTCTCCTGAAAGGCGAGTTTTTCGAATTAAAATCGCTATCCGGCTTTATATCCTCCAGCACGCCGGTATCATCTATCCGATGCACGGGGTAATCGAACCAAAGATTGACCGGAGCGAACTTCGGAAACTCACGCAGGGTGCCCTCGACGCGCCACGCGGTACGCTGCTCTATGCTGTTCCACGCTGTTCTGACTTCGGCAAGCATAAGATCGCGGGATGCCGGAGATAGACTCTCGCCGCACATTTTGAGCAGCTCGTGCGCGGTATTCTCTTCGTCCTGCGACGGTTCCGGCAGCTTGAAGCGGCGCATCCATTTAAGGCAGATTTCACACTGTGCCTTGTCCTCTTGCTGTTTGCGGATACCGTCGGTTATATCAAGCTCTATGAGGTCGAGCAGCGCGTCGGGGTCGCGGGCGAACACTCCGCTGCCGGACGCTCTGTCCATGCTCCTCTTGCCGCCCTGAGCGCCTTTTGAATGGTGGTGGCAGTAGATAACCGCACACCCGAGTTCGGTGCAGACCTTGTCAAACTGGTTGCAGAAATGCGCCATCTGATCTGCGCTGTTTTCGTCGCCGGTGATGATTTTATAAATCGGGTCAATGACAATGGCGATATAGTTTTTCTTTGCAGCGCGTCTGATGAGCTTCGGCGCGAGTTTATCCATCGGAATGGACTTGCCGCGCAGGTTCCACACATCGATGTTATGTAGGTTTTCCGCAGCCCAGCCGAGCGTTGTATAGACATCTTTAAAACGGTGCAGACAGCTCGCACGGTCAAGCTCGAGATTGACATACATTATCTTGCCCTGGGTACATTTGAAGCCCAGCCATTCGCGCCCCTCGGCTATGGCGCAGCACAGCTCTATCAGCGCAAAAGACTTGCCAGCTTTTGATGGTCCTGCGACAAGCATTTTGTGTCCCTGCCGTAGCACTCCGTCTATAAGCGGCGACGCAAGCTCCGGCAGGTCGTTCCACACATCGGCAACGCTCTCCGGATCCGGCAGGTCGTCGTTTATGCTTTCAATCCATTCTTTCCATTCGTTCCATGAACTCTTGCCGATGTTTGTGTCGAGCAGGTACTGCTTCTTCCCGTTGCGCTCTACGCCCGGCATACGGCTCAATCGGGACGGGTTTTTGTTCTGGCGGTCGATGTCTATGCCGTTTTTCTTGCACACATCATAGAGGTAATCAACACGCTTGCGGTATTCGTCAAAGTTTGCGGCATCGATACGTACAATGGCGTGCAGGCTCTTTCCTCCGCTGTAAACGAGACAGGCAATCGGCAGCTCGAGCTCGCGTATTATCTGGTTTTGATGGGTGATGTCGGTCGTATCGGATTCGACCAGAGCATATCGGAACTCCGTCACATTTTCATTTTTGACGCCTTTGCCATCCAGAGGATTGAAGCGTATCCACGCCCCCGCCTCCGGCTTGCAATCGCCTATTACGCGACCTATGTCGCCCTCGCATTTGCTCAGAGCCTCTATAAGCTCTCCCGCAGTCCTGGTATACACGCCTTTCGTCGGCAGGTATTTACTGTCTTTTTCCCAGCTTTCGGTGACATAACCGACCGTCTCCCCCGCCTCAAAGAGCGTTTCGAGATATTTGGTAATCTGCTCTACGGGATTCCATTTGTCGGGAATATTCAACTCCTTGCCTTCAATCCAGCTTTTGTCGACAAGAACAAGATCATCCTTTTGTTCTCCGATAACGCTGTCCCAGTCAAGTGCGCCGTCATCTGCCTGAAAATGCCAGCCGTTATCTTTTGCCATCTGAACGATAGTCCCCGCCGTAACCGGTGCAGCGGCGCCGTTGAAAGTATTCCACTTTTTTTCGCAGTCGCCGGCATGATAGCGCTTGTCCGGGCGTGACCATGCATCCCAGTCATCGCAGCTATATCCCTCGTATTTGAGCGCCATGCCGACTTCCACCCATTCGGAATATGTGCAAGCAGCCGGGTCTATGTATTTTATCAGCTCTTTCAGGTCGAGCTTTTCTTCTGTCATATCGTCATTGCCTCCGGTTTGTAGTCTTTAGGCACAATGCCGCGCGGAACTCGCCAGTCGTTCGCCGCTATGCGATTAATCATTTTTGTTGCGGCATCGAAGCTCCATTCGCCGACATGCAGAAAGCCGCGAGACTCTAAAAAGCGTATCTGCTTCGGCGTTGTGAGACCTTCTTCGCGGCGCTTGCTGAGGCGGTCAAGCAGCAGCTTTGCCTTGCCTGCATTGTCAATATTATCGGGAAGTATACCCCATTTCTCCAATGCATCAATTTGTTCTTTGCTAGGCGGTAACATTTGATAACCGAACACCGGAACATAGCTTGAAAGATCCTGCGCGGAAATCGACATTTCATACTGCAGCGGGTCGACAAGTCTGCGCTTGCGCTTCCTCATTTCCTTGAGCTGCGCCGCAAGAGCTTCTTCACGCTGAGCAACAACATCGCTCTCCGCTTGCTGCTCGGCAGCCTCAATATCGACCGAACAGCCTGCCGCTTCGATATTCTCCGTCATTTTCTTGGCGACTTCTTCGTTTTCACATATCAGATGAGCAGGATGACAAAGTTCATGGCGCTCTGTATGCCACAAGAAATCGAGTAGCAGAAGATCCTTTTTGCCGGGCGCAAGGCGCGTTCCGCGCCCGACCATTTGACTGTATAGGCTTCTAACCTTTGTCGGTCTTAACACGATGACGCAATCGACCGCCGGGCAGTCCCAGCCTTCCGTCAAGAGCATGGAGTTACAGAGCACATTATATTCGCCGCGCTCAAACGCTTCGATTATCTCCGCTCTGTCCTGACTTCCGCCGTTGACTTCTGCAGCCTTGAAACCGCGCTCATTCAGAATATCCCGAAATTTTTGCGAGGTCTTTATAAGCGGCAGAAACACGACTGTTTTGCGCTCCTTACAGTTCTTTATCATCTCGTCGGCAATCTGATACAAATACGGATCCAGGGCGTTGTCGATATCGGCCGCCTTGAAATCCCCGTTCTGCATAGATACGCCCGTTAAGTCGAGAGCTAAAGGAATCGTGAGGGCTTTTATAGGCGAAAGATAACCGTCTTTGATAGCCTGCGGAAGAGTGTATTCATAAGCAAGGGAATCAAAGTATGTGCCGAGATTGCGCATATCGCCTCTGTCCGGCGTAGCGGTGACGCCTAAGACATGCGCGTCTCCAAAGTGCTCAAGCACGCGCTGATAACCATCGGAAAGACAGTGATGCGCCTCGTCGATGATTATGGCGTCAAAATAGTCGCTGTCGAACTGTTTGAGTCGTTTTTCTCTCTGTAAAGATTGCACCGAGCCAACGGTTATACGGTACCAGCTGCCGAGGCAGCTTTCTTCGGCTTTCTCTGTGGCACACATCAAGCCGGTAAATTTCAGTATTTTGTCCGCCGCTTGTTCAAGCAGCTCGCCGCGGTGAGCGAGCACAAGAACCCGCTCACCGTTCTGAACACACTGCTTTGCAACATTAGCGAAAACGACTGTTTTGCCGGTGCCGGTCGGCAGGACAAGCAATGTGCGGTTATTGCCGCTCGCCCACTCGTTGAATATTGCCCGTTCTGCCTCCAGCTGATAAGGTCTCGCGTCCAAGGATTAAAAATTCCCCGGAGTGAAAGCGGGACGCTGAGTGGATTCGTCCGGCTCAAGGAATTTCTTGACCTCATTGTAATAATTATCGTTGTAAAGCCTCTGCCCTATCTTGCAGCGGCCTTTTGAACCTACAACCTGTGCCCAGTTCATTCTCAGAGGTTCGCCGTGTTTCTTCTGACCGATACTGATAAAAAACGCGCACACAAGCCCTTCTGTTTTACGCGAGAGGAAAAGATTATGTTTGACGATTGCTGTGCCCTGCGGCGCGTCTATCTGAAGCGTAAGCTCTGCCTTCGGGCAGGCAGACATTTTCTCCGAGCCGTTGAAATAGCCGCGCTCAAAGCTTTTAACGGTGAATTCATATTCCCCTTCCGGCAGAAGTACAAATTCGTTTTCGGCTTCGATTACACTGTCCCAGTCGAGGGCGTCGTTCCTGTTGGTGTTGTAGTTTTCGTTCATGGTTAATACTCCTTTTTATTTAAAATTTTCTTATATGATTGACGATGATATCGTAGACCTGCTCCCATGCGCCGATAAGGCAGCCGTTAATGAAAGCTTCGCCATAATTGAGAATCGGCGTGTCGGCAGTGAAGTAACCTTTCCACGCTACCGCACTTCTAAGCTCATCTTCGGTAACGTTGTTCGCCGTCATGAGTTCACGCAGCGCTGCCGGTAAGCCAGAACTCGGTTCAGTGTTCTCAGTGTTCGGGGTAGGCTTATCGGCATCGGCGGTAAACTCGTCGATTTTTGCCTTGAGCTCCTCTATGCTTTTTTTCGGCGGGTCGGGCAGCGCATTCGTCTGCGGCTTATCTTCCGGCGCCGCTGCGACATATGCACCGGAAGACGGAATAAACGGTGCGATGACGCTGAAATCGAAATCGACCTCGTCCGGCAGCCCATATCTGTTCTTCGCATCCCAGCAGGGATGATGATTGGTATACATTACCCTTCTGCCGCCCTGTGCCTTTCTGCTGTCGGTCTTCTCGTCCTTTATCACGAACGTCTTATAGTTGACAAAGAGGACCGTGTCTGCCCATTCTTTTACGATCGGCGCGACATTTTTTGAAAGTTTCATCTCCCAGCGGTCGTATGCGCCGAGCTCATCCGGCTGCTCAAACTTACGCATTTTGGCGTGAGCGGTCAGCACGACGTTAATACCTTTTGATATAACCTCATTGAGCAGGTCAAGAAGCCTGCCGAACTCTTCGTAGAGCTTTGTATAGCCCTTACCGTATCCGAAGTCCTCAATGCTCTGTTTGTGATTTACGGAACATATATGATTACTTGCAAGCTGCTCTGCCCAGTCCGCTGTGTCGATGACAAGCGTCATACACAGTTCGGGGTGATCGCGAACATATTTGACCTCTTCGAGAAGCATCGTCCAACTGCTCGGTTTGTCAAAACGCTTAACGTTCAGCCTCTTTGTGCTGCCTTCCGTGTCGATGAAAATCGCGCCCGGGAACTTAGAAGCAAAGGTTGATTTGCCGATTCCCTCCGGACCGTAAACTATGACCCGCTGTGCATCTTCGATTATTCCTGATGTTATGTTCATTAAAACTGTCCTGCCTTCCATGCTTTTTTAGTCTCCGTCGGTTCGTTCACCACATATCCGTCCTCTATAAGAACACTGCATTCATCGCCGGTGCTGACCCTCGTTGCTATCGCCTGCAGCCCCTCAGACTCAAGCCATTTGCCGAACTCAGCAAGAGTGTCAAGATCCATCTGCTCGAGCTTATCAAGCAACACAAACCCGCAACTGGGGTTGAGCTTGCGCACGATGGCCGTGGAAACCTTGAGCTGATCCGCTCCGGACATATTGTCCCACTTGAAGCCGTTGTATGTCAGCTCGCCATCCTTGACCGACAGCCCCGGCAACGGAAGCTGTGCGGACTTGAGCAAGTCGGTTTTCTTTTGCCTGACATCTTCAAGCTCGTTCGTCAGCTGGCTGTACTGAGTCTGATACGCTTTCGCATCCTCTTCCGCTTTCTCTTTTTCGAGGTTTGCACGAATTTTAATGTTGGTTTTTTCGACATTTTCGATATCCTCTTCGAGCTTGGCGGTGCTCAGATCCTCGAGGTGCTCCGTCTCCATGTTCGCGATTCTGAGGTCATCCATAAGGCTCTGCTGCTCCGTCATAAGACGTTGAAGCTCAGCCTGGATTCCGTTTATTTTGCTGTTGACGGCGTCATAGTGATGCTGTATCTCGGCGGCTCGGTCACGCTTACGCTTATTCTCGGCGTTATGCGCCATAATACATTGCTGCTGTTTGATAAGCTCGGATGCGGAAATCAGCTGCTCCGGTACATCAGGATACTCCGTCATCTCTCTGGCATACTTGAGTTTCTGATCGGCTATCTGTCCAATCATGTGGCGCTTGTTGTAGAGCTCCGTCTCATCGTGCTCAAGCTGTGCGAGCCTGTCTCCAACGCCGATTATGCGCAAAAGTGTGTTGGCTTTTTCCTTGTTTGATGCGGTCATGAACCTCGGCAAATCAAGCGCAAGCTGAGAAATAAACTCGTTTATAAGCTGCTGACCGCCTTTTCTGCCGGTAGGGTCTGTGACCTTCAAGGTGCTGTTCTTCCCGGTGCGCTCCACTATGATGCCGCTGTCCATTGTGATTTTGAGATTGGGCGGCAGTACAGAACCCTCACGCTGTGGCTCTGACGGACGAAATCTATCGCCCCCAAGTGCCCATGCAATGCTGTCGAGCACAGAGGTCTTACCCTGACCGTTACGCCCGCCTATCACAGTCAGACCGTTTTCGGTGGGCTCGATTTTGACCGCCTTAATACGCTTTACATTCTCGAGCTCAAGGCTGTTTATCTTCATTTGACATTAGTCTCCCTTCGTGTTATCATGATGTTGAGGTTTTACCTTTGCCGTCTTCGCTGCCCACTCAGCGTTGGCGGCTTTTGTAATATGCGCAGTAATCGTCTGTCGGCGGCGATTCGCGAAAAATCCCGGTCTCGTGGGTGTACATACATGCCGTGCCGTCCCAGTCGCCGCACGGCGCTGCCATGCGTCTGCGCCAGTCACAGCTGTTGCAAATCGCCATTTTGCGCCACGGGTCACGCCCGCGCTTCGGTGTCGGTGTTGGTGCTGACACGATTACTTGCTGCCGCCGATGGTCGGTCAAGCCAGCGAGATAATCAATTGACACATCAAAATACTGCGCTATGTTCACCGCCATCGGCAGCGACGGACAGCTCTTGCCGCGCATATATGCCGATACCATGTTAGGCGCAGTGCCGAGCGTCGCTGCAAGGTCTTTCTGCGTGACTTTCGGCACGCTTTCGCGCATCAGGTCTTTTAGCCTGGCAGCAAGGATCCGCACATCGAACGGGCTTTTAGTCGTCTGATTTCCCATTGCTTTTTGTCTCCTTTCTGTTTAAGATTTTTGCTTTGAGGTCGTCCTCGAAGGCAATCAGCTTGTCCTCTTTGACAAATCCATAGATGATAAGTACGACGACAAGGATCTCAAAAGCGGTCTGAATTGCAAATTTAAGTGTCATTTTCTTTCTCCTCAAAAAAACTCATTTGTCTTTCGCTCCAATCGATATATCTGTCCTCCCACTGCACCCCTATGTAGTCCAGCACCCTGCCCCAGCCATATCTGTCATTGGTCTTTGGGTCGGTCACGCATCGGTACATCCAAAATTCCCACTCTTTTTCGTTTTTCTCCCGAAGTCGGTCAAATCGATGTGGACGTTCTTCAAGGTGTATGCCAAAGCCGCACATGGAACAGCCCGTCCTTTGCGCTCCTGTGGTGTACAGCTCTCCTATGTCACCCTCCCACCTCTGATTACGCGACTTAATCTTGCCGTATATTTCAGGAATTGGAACGTTTAATTCTGTCGCAAGCTTTAAAAGGTCTTGTCTCGTGAATATTGCAAACGGGCAGGATCTTATGGATGTTTCCCCGAAATAATTGCATCCATTGAGCATTAGGCTCTTCTCTCTTCTGCCTCCCTCCGAAGCCATAAGGCCAAGAAACGGAACACTGTTGTGCTCTTTAGCCCAATCATTACAGGGCTTCTCCTTGAGGTAATAACAGCATTTGTCACTCACAAGAAAGTTGGGTTTTTGATATTCAACGCCCTCATTCTCGTTTTCATATCCGCCGAACAAATTTAGCCATTTTTGCGGCAGTTTCATTCGGCTATTGGTACGGTTCCCGCCATATTCGCCTGTCTCGCCTGTAATTATGGCGTGTCTGACTGTTGCGTTATCAGGAGTGGGATTTTGTAATAGGTAGATTTTGTTTGCCTTTTCCTTGGACAGAACAGGAAACCCGAACTCCTGTAGAATCTGCGCCTTTGTCCACGGCTTACCATCCGAACGGAGCGCCGGCTTTAAGCGCTCAACACCGAGCTGCTTATGTACGCGCTGAATGCTTACATCTTCGAGGCTTGAGACACTCACAGCAGGAACGTCAATTCCGATATCGCGCAGAAATAGTAGCAGTGTGATGCTGTCCAGTCCTCCGACGGAAACATGGCAATTCAACCCCCGCTTCTCGCACTCCTGCACGAAAAACTCTGCAATCTCTCTCGCGTGAGCCACCTTCCGACCATATGACCATTCCTGTTTTTGTCTAAAAGCCTTAATCGTCCATACGTCGGCTTCGGACAGACCTTTTTCCCAGCCCACGTTACCCCTCCTCAAAAAATCGGTGCCCGCCGATGGTGCAAACATAGGTCTGCGACTCATGCCATTCGCTGCTCACAAGCGCCGGTGCGTAGAAGAAAAGTATCTTCGCGTCTGTCACCGTCTCGCCGGCATCAAAGACCGCGGCGACGGCTTCCCTCGTCTCTGCGTTCGGTTCTACCCTGCGGTCGGTGTAACCATACTCCTCAACTATCTCCGCAGGGCGTTTGCCGGTCTTTTCACACGCATTTAAAATGCACTGTGAGACCGCCATTTTGCCATCAAACGGCTCGATTCCCGATTCAGCCATAACAACCTCGCATATAAGCTCTCGCTCGTCTGCGGTCAACCGGTAGCGTGCTGTGGGTATCTGCGCCGATACCGTCGGTTCAGGCGCGGTAATCGGTTCTGTCTCCGGAACCGCTGCCGCCGCGAAAAGCAGGACAAGCGCCAGCACTGCGGCAATTGTTAAAAATCCTTTTGTCATTTTGATGTCTCCTTTCTGTTTTTTCACTGCGTAAGTTTCGGCAGATTGAGCAAATCTGCTTTGTTTGCGAACCACAGTCCCCCGAGCTGATATGCAGGCAATTTGCCTTCGCGGCACCATGCCCTGATAGCCGGTTCGCTGCGTTGGAATAGCCGACACATCTCCGGTATGCCGCAGACAACCGGCACTTCCGACTCACTGGTATACGGCTGATAAACTTTATATGATCGCACCGTTGCCATGCCGTTCATCCTCCCTCATGATGAAATCGCCCTCATAAAGCGTTCTTTGCCCTTGACGGTGATAAGCATCTGAACGCCTGTCCAGTCGGTCTTATCGTTGTATGTCTCCTTGATAGTGAACAGCCCTGAATCGACATGTTCCGCATAGGGCATCAGCCTGCCGCGCTTGTCGCGGTAAATGTACTTGTGGTCTATAAGCCACTTTACGAAGTCGTTCTGCTTCATCCCGAGAAGCTTCGCCGTTTCTCTGACGCCGGTAAGACTCTCGCGGTCGCACAGACCGTCAAAATATTCCGCTTTCGGCTGCATAATGGCGTTCTGAACTGAGAGGTTGGCGTTTATAGCTTTGAATCTTTCAAGCCTTTCCTCAGCCATTCTGAGGGCTCTCGACATCACCGCCTCGGGTGAGTTCCACTCTCTTTCGAGCTGCAAGAAATACTGTCTCGCCTGCTTGCCCTTTTCGTTGCGCTGAAGCATACATATTTCTTTTGCCATGTCGATTGTGAGCTGTGCGTCCTGTCTCGACTTTCCCGGAAGTCCGTCAGACCTATTGGACAAAAATGTCCGATAGTCCTCGTCCTCAGTAAAACCGTATTCGCACATTCTCGGAAACCATTTGTGAAATGGGGTTTCTACTTCCAAGAATCCGTGCAGGTCTCTTGCTAAGACCGTAGGTCTGTCGCTTTCATAATTGATTTTGATTAACTCGTTCATTTATAAAGCTCCTTTATATTGACTTTTAGTCTTGAAATTTATATACTAAAAACAAAAAATGTTGAGGTGTGTCATGCAAGTTTCTAAAACAACGAATGTTACTCTCCCGGCATCTGCTTCCTGGAGAATCGAAAAATTTTCATTGCTTGAGCTTTTTAAGACTATTGAAAATGAGTACACCGCACTGATTCCGGCATCGGAGAATTATCGAACTACCGTAGTTGTCTGTCGTGACATAAGCGATGAGACAAGGTACACTTTAGAGGAATTTAAGAAATACTTTTCAGGCAGTGCGCCTTTTAAGTCTATAACTCTCCTGTGTACCAACGCACTCGAAGAGTCCGCGTACCTTTATCTTGATACCAAAAGCATTCTGTATAAGACTCCATATCAGTGCTACATTTCAATTTCTTCCTCAAGTCTCACAGAAGCAGAAGCAGAAGATTTTTTAAAGAAGATGACAGCACTTGCTATTCCGTTTTTATCGGAACCAAACGCAGCGCAGAGCATCGAAGATTCCCGCATCCAACAGGCACCTGCTTCAAAGACTCAAGAGGAATCATGCAGTGGTGATGATGACAACGCAAACCACGATCACCCAAACAGCAAGCGCCACAAGAAAAGGGCTGCATTCTGGGATTTCGCCAAAAAATTGGGATTGCTTATCACCATTGTGGGTGGCATTATTACCATTCTTTCTTCTTTTGGCTTTCGCAGTTGCACACAGCGCAATGATTTCAAAGACCAAGCTACCGGTTACCACAGCGAAGCAGATTTTACCTAACACCATATAGTCACACCCCCCTCTTTCGACTTCCGGGCGAGTAGTTGCAGCTGCTTGCCCGGAAGCTTTTTTATTTGCTTCTCAAACTTTGTCATGGTCATCTCCATTTCTTTGACCCTCAAAGGTCGAGTATTTTTGATATTGATGCGATGATTTTCGTGCTGTTGCAGCGTCCGGTAAGAATCCGGTTGAGATAACTGCTGTCCACAAAAAGCCCGGTATCCTGGTTGAGCTGCGATATGAGCCACGCCTGCGATGTGTCCAGGTCTATCAGACGCTTTTTGACAGTCTTACCAAAATCAGTAAAGCCATATTTAAACACGGACAAGCACCTCCTTTTAATTGATTGTAATATAAAATTTTTTGTTTTTCTCCCCGCCTCGCTTTCTGCCTATCTTCTCTTCTTTTACAGTTAATGACACGATATGTGTCATCTGTAATTAAAAAAAATTTGCTCGACACTCACCCCATAATAATTGGCAAGCTTTATTTTCGTCTCGTCACGAGGGATTCTATACCCGTTCTCATACATAGCCATTGCTGATAGACTTATTCCAACAGCCCTTGCTACTTCTTCGCGAGTCTTTTTTCCTCTGAGCGACACAAGCCTTTTTGCAATATCTTCTCGGCAACAATTCATTAAATCGCCTCCTTTCGTTTTATGACACATTTCGTGACGCTTTAAGATTATCACACTTCGTGTCGCTTGTCAATATATTTTTAAAAAAGTTCTTTACTTTTGTCACGAATCGTGATACACTGTAGCCAAGGAAGTGATTCTATTGTTTAAGGAAGTTTTTAAAAAATTAAGAAAAGAAAAGCACTTAACTCAATCTGAATTAGCTGCGGCGCTCGGCATTTCACGCAGTGCGATAAGCATGTATGAAAACGGAGAAAGAGAACCCGATCTAGAAACACTAGAAGCTATAGCTGATTATTTTAACATTGATATGAATCAGCTCACGGGGCAGGAAAAATATTTATCAAAAGACAGTATTGCTTATAGAATACAAACTATAATGACATATCAGCATGTGTCACTCGATGAATTAGCATCTCGTCTCGACGTCGATAAAGATTCTCTTTACGATTTCATATATAAAACACCCGATTCTGACTTTCATGATGATTCAAGATTGCAGGGTATAGCTGACGCTTTGGAGGTAAAAAACACTGACGCCTTTTGGGGATACAACATGTTTACCAGCGACAGCTTTGAAAACTACATTAGTTTTCTATTTTATAAGATTGATAAGAACCTTCCGTTGACTCCCGTGGAAAACAATGTAATTGTTGATTACTTAAACGGCGTTTATGATGACGAAGACGATTCTTTCACAGACAACATCATCCCTCTACCAAAAACAAAAAAGATTCCCCTGCTCGGCACAATCGCCTGCGGGGAACCAATCCTTGCAACTGAAAATATTGATAAGTATATAGAAATGCCGGAATCTGTAGGCGGCACATTTGCTTTGAAATGTAAAGGCGACAGTATGATAAACGCCCACATATTTGACGGTGACGTTGTATACATCAGAGAGCAGCCTGATGTAGAAAACGGCGAAATCGCTGCAGTTTTAATCGGGGACGAAGCAACGCTAAAGCGCGTTTATAAATATCCATCAAAAGTTGTTCTTCGTCCTGAGAATCCGCTATATAACGACATTACGTATGCCGAAGAGGAAATGAACGATGTGCGCATACTCGGAAAAGCAGTTGCCCATCTGAGCGCGGTTAGATGAGGGGCAAAGTACAGATAAAAAGACTGTATAAAATATCATACTTGATGAATATATAATCTCCAACGGACAACCTGAGACAACCTGAGACGCTTTAAGGAAAATATTTATACATAAAAAATTGCATCTTTTTGTTGACAAAAACCGTCGGACTGCATATAATATAAATGTAGTCGAAGTTTATTTCGATTACCATTTTGTTAAACAGACCCACGGTAGTAAGCTTCCCATGATAGGGGAAATGCAGAATCCGCGGGTCTTATTTTTTATATTAAGGGAGAGATTTTATGGTTAAAACCGCTATTCTTGTTGACGGCGGATTTTACAGAAAACGCGCCAGAAAGCTATGGGGCAAAAAGAGCGGCATTGAACGTGCCAGTGAACTGTATGCTTATTGTCAGGCGCACCTCAATGATAAGTATGAAACAAGAAGTCTATACCGTATATTCTATTATGATTGTCCCCCAATCGAGAACACACTATATCATCCATTAACGCAAAAGAACATCCACATGAAACGCACTGATACATACAAGTGGACGATAGATTTCTTCGAGCAGCTTAGACAGAAACGAAAAGTAGCATTAAGATTGGGAACTCTCTCAGACAATAATACAGGATATCTGCTAAAGCCCGAAATCGTCAAAAAGTTATGTTCAGGCGCTTTGAAAATCGAAGACCTATCGGAAGAAGATTTTGACATAGCTGTTGAACAAAAAGGCGTGGACATGAAGATAGGTATCGACATAGCCTCTTTAGCTTACAAGAAGCAAGTAGATCAAATCATACTTATTTCCGGGGATAGCGATTTTGTGCCGGCTGCAAAGCTCGCCCGCCGCGAGGGAATAGATTTTATTCTCGACCCGATGTGGGCAGATATAAAAGACGATCTGCACGAGCACATCGACGGACTCAGATCAAACTGGAAAAAGAAAAATAAATAAAAAAGGACCCCCGGTGCTGGAACACCGAGGGCTCAGGCATCAACACACACCATGCGTATAGAGTGGATTGACATAATTATTATATCACCCGCTCTGAGGAAACACAAGTAAAGGAGCGGATTTTTTATGCCCAAAAAGTCAAATCAAAAGCGGGCCGATGGGAGAATTGCCGTGCAAGTCTTTCTCGGCACGGTGGATGGCAAGCGAAAATATAAAACGGTTTATGGCAAAACGCAGAAAGAAGCCAACGAGAAAGCCGACGAGCTGAGGGCGCGGTTAAAGAAAGGAATAGCCGCCTCCGGCATGCAGGACAAGTTCTCGGCGTGGGCGAATCTCTACATCTCATCAAAAGCCGCCAAAATCAGTGCAAGTCAATTGGATCTCATTAAAAGTCGCCTCAGCTTTTGGATTAATGCATTCGGCGACCTCAAAATAGATATTATACGCCCGATAGACATAGAAACGCCGTTAAGCGGGTTAGCCGTCAAGAATCCGCACACAGGCAAGCCCACGGCAAAAAAGACGCTGAAATCATATATGCAAATTTTGAACTCCGTTTTTGAATTTGCCATAGACAACCGTATAATCGACTACAACCCCGCCGCGCGCGTAGAGCTGCCAACGGCCAAGCCGGCAACTCAGCGCAGAGCCCTGACCGCCGAAGAGCAACGGCAGATAATCGAGTTCGAGCATCGCGGGAAGCCCGCAATGATGCTGCTGATGCTGTCCGGCTTGCGCCGCGGAGAAGCAACTGCGCTGACCTGGCAGGATATCGACTTTGACAACAGCACTATATCAGTAACCAAATCTTTTGATTTTAAGCAGCGCAAAATCAAAGCACCTAAAAACGGCAAAGCCCGAACGGTATTTGTGCCGGCACTGCTGATTGATTATCTGAAAACTCTCCCGCACGAGTCCGTTTTTGTGCTTACTTCGGCGCGCGGAACGATGATGACCGAAATGGCGTGGAAAAGGCTGCTCGAATCATATCTTTATGACATGAATTTGGAATACGGAGCGTTCACAGCCCCACAGAAAAAATTTGCACCGCAAAAAGTCCCGTTCGTAATCCGCCCTTTTACGCTGCATTGTTTAAGGCACACTTTCTGCTCAATGATGTATAACGCAGGCGTTGATGTTTTGACGGCACAGCAGCAGATGGGACACAGTGATGTAAAGACCACGCTCGAGATCTACACGCACCTCAGCCAGGAAAAGAAAGCCGCCGATATATCCAAGCTAAATTCAAGCCTTGAAAAAATGCAAGTCAAATGCAAGTCAGAGATTTTGTAACCCGTTGACACACAAGGGTTTTGAGCCTTTGAACTCTATCCTCATAACCCGGAGGTCGCAGGTTCAAGTCCTGCCTCCGCAACCAAATCTGTTACCGTTGTTGATACCATATCAACAACGGTAATTTTTTATTTTCCACCGTCTGAGGAGTGGTTTTTTGCGAAAAGCAGGGCTTTTCCCGAACATTTCCGTCCATCGGCGCGATGCGCGCCCGGATTTGCTGCGGTCATGACGAGTCTCTCCGGAACTTAGCAAAACGGCAATCGTTATAAGAGTAGAAACGATAAATAATTATTATCCATATAGAAACCCGCTGAAGGCGGTGATACCGCTCTGAACCTTTAGCGGATTTTCTTTAACAACCGTGGGACAGAAAGGACAAAAAGGACAGAACCGGGCTGGTATCATCCTTACTGATTTGGTTCTGTTCCTTATATAAATACTGGATTTTTGACACTGGGTGCAGTATAATTCTAATAATGTCATTCTGGAGGGATTGCTGTGCCTCGTATCTCAACGAAAGAAAATAAAAACATAAACAATAGGAGCACGAAAATTAACACAGCACAATTCGTGCGTTTTCTGTTGTAATAAACGCACGCGTGTGTTATAATAATTGCATTGGAGGTGAGATTTGTGTCTAATATCGGTTTCAAAGAAAACCTTGTAAATGAATTTAAAAGCGACAGGACCTGTTTGCCTGACAGTGACATCATCGACGCGGTGGTCGCCTTTGCAAACACCGACGGCGGCGACTTATATTTGGGCGTTGAAAATGATGGGGAAATTACTGGACTGCACAACAAGCATAAAGATATCACACAGCTTGCAGCGTTCATTGCCAACCGAACGGTTCCACCGGTTTCTGTTCGTACGGAAATTTTGGAATACGATTCGCCGGTGTTGAAAATTTCTGTTCCCAAGCGAATCAGTGTGGTAGCTTCCTCTGATGGCAAGATTCAGCGACGCCGGCTTAAGCCGAATGGCGAACCTGAAAATGTTCCCATGTATCCATACGAAATAACAGCCCGGCTTTCTTCTTTGAGCCTCCTCGATTATTCTGCACAGCCTGTTCCGGATGCTACCTATCAGGATCTTGATCCTGTGGAGCGCGAACGGTTACGGAACATCATTCGTTCCTATCGTGGAGAAGCGACCCTTCTGGAACTGAATGACGAGGAGTTGGACAAGGCATTACAGTTGGTCACAATTCAGGATGGAGCTATCGTTCCCACATTTTGCGGCATGCTGCTGATTGGTAGGAAAGAAGCCCTAAAGCGCCATATGCCAACGGCAGAAGCATCCATACAAGTTCTCGTAGGCACGGATATCAAGGTGAATGAGTCCTTCTATTTGCCCATTCTTGCGGCGTTTGAAAAAATATCGGATACTTTTTCTGCATGGAATCACAGCGAAGAAATGGAACAGGGGCTGTTCCGCATCACGATCCCCGACTATGATCCCAGGGCCTTCCGCGAAGCGTTGGTCAACGCATTCTGTCACAGAGACTATTCTGTCCTAGGCCGCGTTCTGGTTCAAATAACGGATGAAGGAATGACCATCAGCAATCCCGGCGGCTTTATCGATGGCATTCGAGCCGACAATTTACTGGATGCCGAACCTCATGGCAGGAACCCGGCATTGGCTGATGCAATGAAGCGTATTGGCTTGGCTGAGCGTACGGGAAGGGGAATCGACCGCATTTTTGAAGGGTCCCTGCTGTACGGCCGATTGCTTCCGGACTACTCAAATTCTACGCAATCCAGTGTGAAACTGTTTATTCCCAAAGGGCCAACTGATAAAGCATTTATTTGCATGGTTTCCGAAGAACAGCAGCGCCTTGGACGGTCGCTGCCGATCCATCTGCTACTTGCACTGGATGCGGTAAAGCAATTACATCGCGCCTCGGTACAGGATGTCGCAGAAAGAATTCATACCGATGAGGGCCGGGTACGCGTTGCTCTTGAAACCCTCGTGGAGTCGGGATTGGTCGAACGCTTGGGGAATGGTCGCGGACGATACTATATCATGAGTTCGAGGTATTCTAAAAAAACGAACAATGCCGTCGAATATGTGCGAAATCGAGATATCGATGCGCTTCGGCATCAGGAACTGGTAATGCAACTAGCACAGACGAAGGGAGAAGTTACTCGTGCAGATGTGGTGGAACTCCTGCATGTGGCACCTTCTCAGGCATATCGGATCCTGCAAAAGTTAAAAGATGCCGGGCAACTGTCGCTGGAAGGAAAAGGCGCAGGAGCCAGGTATCGCACGACAAAATAGAATCATAACCACTAGTAAACTAGTGGTTTGCACAGCCCCTATAAGGGGCGCCTAC
>OLGM01000276.1_pt1 | contig 36368 bp, 35 predicted proteins | sample 1606001 | NCBI WGS metagenome assembly OLGM01 (sample SAMN03283294) | human gut metagenome | biome: human-associated habitat; material: feces | host: Homo sapiens | place: Peru | collected 2012
CTGCTGAAAAAACCTCATATCCGGATTTTTTCAGTGAAAATGTAATTCCACGATTTAAATTTTCATCATCTTCAACCACGAGTATACCTGGCATAGCATATGCACCTCTCTTTATTAACTATTCATCCAGTTTTTGTTTGGACAAAAGAACAACAGACTCGACATGCGAGGTAAATTAACACCGCATTATCATGCGCCGACACCTGTAATTTCTTACAAATTAACACCCCTGTAAAAAAAACTCAACTTTTAACATCCAAAATTTTTAACTATACTTCTGTCTAACTATTTATCTTGTACTCTGGCATTAAAAAATTAGGAATTTCATCTGGTTTGATCTGCTTATATTCCAGTAACTGTTCTAATGGTCTAAGCATTCCTAAATGCGGATCCCCATTATTCTCCTGTCCCAATAATTTTAATTTTTCATTATCCCTGACAATATCTTCTATCGTTTTTGAAAAATAATAGTTCTCAGTATTCGCAAAAATCAAATAATTTATATATTGCAGCTTCTTACTCGCAGACATACAATTCATCTGATGTAGAAAGCTTCTATAATTTCTATCCTTCTTATGATAAAATACTCCAACTACCGTTTCATGTTCAATAGGGAATACACACATGTACATTGTTTGCATATGAAGATTTGGATCCGGATTATAGATATCGTTAATCACAGTCCCTTCGATATCCTTATATAGTGTAATTGGCGTCTGAACAGCTATCGGAGTAACGTAAGGTAATTTCTCCCAAAATACAATTTTAAACCCATCTTTTTCATTATTTTGGATAATTCGTTTGTAAACATCCATATCAAACATATAATCATTTATATCTAATAACTTATCTTCATCTAACCGTTCTTTGTTTATTATCGCACCTGACCTTTTTTGAATAATATCAAAAAGAGCTATTTCCTCATTTCTTTTCGATAGCATTTGTAACATACTTTTTAATGCAATTTCCGCAAGCATTTTATCTGTGGGATCATTAAGCAATGCCTCTTTATTTTCATAGTCTTGAAAATATAAAGCATCACATTCTCTGCATATAAAATGGAAAGTTCCAGACTTTTTTATTCCCGATTCTAAATCTACCACATCAATTTCATCCATTAACACCCATGGTTCTAAAACTTTTCCTTCACATGCTATTGTTTTTAAGATCATGTGTGGAATAGAATGCGAATTACAAAAACTTGTTTGTGTTTTTCCACATAGGATACATTTATCTGGTTTTGCAGTTTCTCTCGCCTTCTTTAATAATTTATTGATATCTTTTCTCAATCCAATTGTTTCTATAAAAACCCGCCTCTTTTCTTAATGCACATCACATATCCACAATATAATATTTCCAGTTGTTTATGGATTTCCACTCAACCTGATACTCTCCATGAACATCTATACTTTCATCCTTTTTACCAGTTGGCTTTATAATAGTCCCATGAATTGTATTTCCATTTCTAAAATATGAATACACACCATCAACCTTATTTCCAGAATAGAAATTCTTATCCTGCACAAGTGTCACACAGTATGCTCCATCGAATCCCGCCTCTTTGAGTTGTTCCATAAACTTTATATCTTTAACGAAGGAATACATCTGTTCCGGATACTGTCCATTCAGTGGATACTTTAATTCAATCGCATATTTCTCATTCTCATTATAAATAACAATATCTATCTCATTCCTCGTTGATTTCTTTCTGAGCCGATGTGGTTAATTCCATCATCTTTTGTTGATAAGTAGCTCCATCAATTTCTTCGTCAGCATACTGTCTCATTAATTCATCAATCTGTGCTTTTAATTCTTCTCTGGTCATTTGTTCCGCCTCCTTATTTTATTAATCATCATTTTTTGTAATATGAGTTATAACCTTGTATATCCCATATCCAACTAGCGCAAGAGCGCCAATAACTAATTTGCCTGTTGTACTATCTTTTAATTCATTAGATATATCCTCCGCAGGCTGTTCTTTTCGGCTATTGACTTTATTCCAATATGCCTCCGATTCAGCAGCTTTCTCTGCCTTGCGTCGACGACGCTCTTCAGATGTTTTCTCTTGTATATAACGCTTGTTCTCCACTGAAGTGTCAAGTTCTTCAAGAATTCTTTCATCCCATTCGAACCAATTCCAACCTCGAAATGCATAACCACCGTACCCGTTGTCATCGCCTTTTTCAACTACGAATAGTTTTCCTTTCTCTGTTGGATAATAATTTCCGGGCTCACCAGAAAGGAATCCTTCTTCTTTTAATAAGATGTTCATTTCCTCTGCTGTCAAGCCACACCTTTCTCCTAATCGTTTTGCTGATAATGTCATGTATCGTCCTCCTGCGTTATTTATCTCGGATGTTCTTCTGCCAATTTTCGTTCTTCTTCATCCCATCGTTTCTGAACTTCTTCAAAATATTTTTCACTTTGTTCAGAAAATGTGCCACGCATATAGCTGATTTCATCCATCAGGCCTTGTCCCCATGTTACATCGATTAGCTGTTCATGATGATATGTTGCTTCACTAGTACATCTGGACAACACCGTATTTCCTGAAGCATCCAAAATGGAGTACGGATATTGATACTTCAAGATTATGTTGTTCTTATTGAGTACATCTTCCTTAATATCTCTGTCCCAACAAAGTATAAGAAGCTGTAGACTATTGAACCTAAATACATACGATAATGCATAATTCTCAAACTCTTGTATTTCCCTCTCCTCTCGCAAGGTGATATGCCCTGTATTATAATCAATGTTTGTGACAATACTATTCGCCAGTAATAATGGCGAATCTCCCCAGCGGAGTTTCATATTTCCAAACATATAATCCGGTGCAGGCGAAGTGTTTACTGCAAGTCCAGCCAAGATTGTAATATTCCCTAGCGGACTACTTTTTTCTTCATTCAACAGGAATTCTTTTACTTCATCATCAAAAAAAGATACCTCCTTCTTCCTAGCCCTCAAGTCATTGAACGCAAACTTCAAACACATTTTTTGAATCATTGTATAGTCATATTCTACAGAAAGAGTGTCATCTTTTTTGTACTTCACTAAAAAATACTTCTCAATAAATTCTTTTGCATAAGAATCGATGTACGAAATCCTATTGTTATTACAGTCTGCACAAACATCCTTCACCATAGGGTCACCTTGATGCACGATACTTCTCTCTCCGTCTATTGTTGCGAAGCATTCCGGAAATAATCCAAGTATTCCACTTGATATTATATGCTCTTTTGTTCCTTTAGCTTCTTTTCCACAATAAGCACAAATCATACATAGCCACCTCCTGTGGTCATGTAATCCCAGTAGTTTGTTTTTAGGTCACCAGTCTCTTCAAGCAACTCATAGCTATTGGTAACATTTATATTTGAGAGCAACTGCCTAAACTTCATTATCTTTTCTTCGTTTGTCATCCCTTGCTCCTCTCCGGTAAATCAAAGTGCGTTTCCGCAATGGTATTCAGTTGCTTAGCAATATCCGAAAATGGTAAATTCAAGTCCAATGTTCTGACGGTAATCTGGTTACCGTGCATCTGATACACGTTGTCCGGTTGAATCTCTTCTTCCGTTTTTGCATACAGCAACATCCCGGAAACCTTATGATCTTCATCTCCAAATTCATAATCGCGGTTCTTCACATACGTGAATATCTGGTACATATTATTTGAATGGAGCGTATGTTTGTCATACTGCGTTTGAGTTGTATGACTATAATATTTTGCATCAATAATCAGTACGGTATTACCTTTTTGCAGATGAATATCACTCTGCATTACCGGCAGCATCGTTCTGATTCCGTCGTCCACAGACCAAGGTATCTGAGAGGCACTGACTGACAGCTCAGGAAAATGCTTACTGTAATACTCAAGAATAAATTTCTCATACAGCCTACACATACGTTGCTCATCCACAAAGGATGCAAGCCTATACTCTCCTGCATCTGTTGTGATAAGCATACCCTCAATTATCAGCTGACAAATACTTATAAGCATCCTGTAAGTCTGATTATTTCGCTGAAATCTAATTGATGACCATCGTATGGAGGTTGGCTCAAGCGTATCAACGTCAGAAAAGAATAACATCTTCTTTTTCAAATCATCCTTGTACTCCGCCTTAACCTTGGCGTTTCGCAGTAACATCATAACCGTCGTCTTGATTATTTGATTAAAAAGATTATTCTCAGACAACTCGTCATAATCACATGTCAGTAACTGCTTACGTACCAGTCGATTCTTAATTGTTTCCGGCATGTTAATCTTCCCGCGCATTACCGTGAGTTCCTCCTGACGGTTTATATACTCCCGGTAGAGACCTTGTTTCAGCTGAATTCCAATCCCTCTTGCAAGAATCGCAGCCAATAGATCATACATCTCATCAAACGATTCAACTGCTACATCTTCATAGTTTTCCTGATTCAACGTTTGAAAAGCATAAGACAGCATATAATATATATTTTTGATGAATATGCTCTTATCTTTTGTCATTGAAATACACCGTGCAAGATGTTCTCCCACCGCTGCAACTTTGAACTTTCATCAAACCAGTATTCACTGAGCATCGGTAAAATATCAAAATCAACAACGTCCTTCATCCATTCTTCTGTGCAGTCATCCGCATTACAGAAATAGCTATGCCCTATGCAGAAGCCTTTACCCAGCGACTTATCCTGAGCTATTTCCTTGTTGAGTTCCTTAATACGCTCAATGAGAGTGTTGAATGTTTCATTTGCAAAGCTATTCTGATAATTGATAAATCCCTCCGAATCAAAGCCTGATTCCATATCGAAAAAGCTGAATCTACGTCTTAATGCATAATCAATCATTGCCAGACTTCGATCTGCGGTATTCATCATTCCAATAATATGTAATCTCTTAGGAACCGAAAAGCTCAAGCCATTATATGCAAGCGTTGCTTTTTTATCTCGATAATCTGCCTCTATCAGCATCAGCAGTTCTCCGAAAATCTTGCTCATGTTTCCACGGTTGATTTCATCTATGATAAAGAAATAGTCTTTATCTGGATGGTTTGCAGCCCTCTGGCAAAAGCGATAGAAAATACCATATTTTAGTTCAAATCCATTTTCCACAGGCTTATAGCCCATCATGAAATCTTCATAAGAATAATTCTGATGGAACTGAACAAATTCGATACGGTCATCATCTTTTTCACCCATCACAGAGTAGGCTAATCTTTTAGCTGCAAATGTCTTTCCAACTCCTGGTGCTCCTTGCAGAATAATGTTCTTTTTCTTTTTCAGAACCGCTGCAAGCCTATCGTATTTGGCTTCTGTCATATAGACTTCTCTTAAAAAATCTGTTTTCGTATATTCGGTATTGCCTTTCCCTGACGGAGCCGGATTTTCCTCTCGGATCATGTCTATGATAAAATCATATTCTCCGCGTGTAAGCTTAAACAAGCTGCCCTGTGTCATAGAGAAATATTCCATCTTCTCAAGCTCGGAGCAGTCTTTCAACGTTGAAAAATCAATAGGAGAGGAAAGGCCTTCTACTTTCTCAAAATAGATTTTTTGCCCATCTTGCTCCGCACTAACGCGCAGAATTGCAACGATCTGCTTTACTGGTGTCGATTCATAACCAATTACCATATCACCAGCCTTAGCATCTAAGAAGTTCTGAAAAATCCTGCGTTTATTTCCATTATCGTTATAAAGGGTATAGTCCTGAACCTCACCAATTGGCATACTTGACATACTCCATATTTTAGGATTTGCATTTAAAAACCAGTAGCGCAAACCTGATGTATCATTCTTCAGAAGTTCTTCTTTTGTAATGTCAAAATAAGGCTTTAAGATATAGTCTTCAAAGAGCTGTGTTTCACTTTTGGGAACAACAATGCAAGTCGAGTTCTCGTTTGGCGTCCACCACTTTTTATTTCCAGAATAGACACTTGTATCACGAGACTCCGTAATAACCGTATAACTTCTCTCATACCAGCCATCCTGCTTTTCTGGATTTTCATTTACTTCATCCGAATCAATACGTCCCAAAAGCCGTATGCTGTTTCCACGGCACAAATAGAAGAAATCGCCTTTCTTCATTGTAGCCATAAAATCTTCGCCCTGAGAGACTTTTGATTTACCCTTTGCAGCTGTATCCTTATGTACCACAATTACTTGTCTTTTTTCAAATGCTGCTGCCTCTACATCAGAAATGCAGTCATTACCATGGCTTATCTTCCAGAAATTAGGCTCTAAATTTGCATACAAATTCACCTTAGACAAATCAACTCGTCCAAGAGCTTCTGCAAGCTCATCCCTAAGCTTCCAAACATAAGATCCTTCTTCATCCTTCTTGGCAGCCTTGCCAACATAAAGAACCGGCCACCATTTACTTTCATCGTTGTCCCGCGACATGATTGGGCAGTTTGTTTTATTTACAATCCTTCTGGCCAACGCTGATGATCCTGAATTATAGAAATTCTTGCTTTCACCGTATTTTATCGCAAGCTGAGTACAGGTAGCCTTCCCTCCATAATCAAGAATGCGCTTCATTATTTCAAGGCTACTGTCTGTAAATATATCCGCATCATTAAGCAATATTTCCCAATCATCGACTGATAATGCAGGAGTATAATCTGTCGGCCACCATTCATCTGATGTCGGTGCAGATTCATCTTTATTCAGGTATCTACTTATAAAGAATCCAACATCAATTGTCAGTGTTTTTAATTCTGGATCTGGATAGCACGTTCCCGTTATTTGTGATGCAAGCATATTTTTCAGTTCTTCATCTTGCTTCAACTCGTCACAGATTTCATTATAGAAAGCAAAAAAATTACGAATGTTATCTGCATACGCACCCTTTTTGAACGTATAATCGCTTTCCAGCTCATTGGAAACTGCCTTGATCTCTGTAAGTTTATAAATGTAATACTTATCCGGATAACGCAGCCACAAATAGGTACATATCGCATTCTCATACTGATAATGCTGTGCCGCACCATTGCCATATCTTTCGAGAAGACTATTCGATTTCTGCTTGAAGGAATCAATACGTTCATACACATCTTTGCCTTCATCAAAGAGCTCGATGAACATTGCTCTGACTTCTTCCTGTGCTATCTCCGCAAACTTGATAATCATTTTGGCTGGAAAGTTATTTACTGAAGCCAGCAGATTGCCTGTCTGCGATAACGCCTTTGTAAGCATTGCCGCAAAATCATCCGCATTTACATCCCAGTTCACCTGAAAGCATTTTACAGCTTCCCACTTATATTTTTCGTCCGGCCACTGTGTCTGTATAAATCGTTTCTTGTATTCAACAAGCGCTGACTTTAATCGCATTTTATTGAACATTGCAAATCACCACCTTATCATTTTGCATTACGAAGGCTCTTGTATATCTCATCCGAAAAAATACCAAGAACCTGCCGCTTCATCTCATCATTGGACAGAAGCATGGAGAAGAAATCCTGATTCTGTGTCAAGCCCTCAATCAAAGCATCATCAATATCATCAAAATATGAAAACTCGAAATCCTGTTGTGTATTATTGCGTGCACTTGTCTTCAACTTGTCTGACTTCATCAAGATATCACGAATTTGTAGCATCGATCTAACTACTAAATCATTATCATAATTTTTACCAGTGCGGCTGTTAATTTCATCTATAATCTCAGACAATCTCTTTTCCTTGTCATCCGTAAGCCCAAAGTGCTCTGCTGTCGGGAGCTTCATAACCGGATTAGCAACGAGATCAGCCAATTTATGCTCTTCGCCCTTCTTCTGTACGAAATTAGTAGCCTTAATCTTTCCATCCAGATTAAAACCACCGCCTGGATGTTTGATATTAATATAAGCCAGCAGATAAGACACAAAGTTATATTTCTTATGTAAATCAGTATCTTCAAAGCTGGACACCTGCAGCAGAAATTCATAGAAGCGGACAAAACTTCTCATATCAGCTACGCACTGGCGCTGCGTATTGTATTCATAATGTTCAATCAGCTTCTTGCTCTTCTGAAGGAAAAAGGTCAATCTCTGTTTCTGCTTACCATTCACTTTGTCGGCATACAGGATATCGTTAGCCGCTTCGATATCAGCCGGATCTAATATGCCATAAGCATCAATCTTAGCTTCCAGATCATATACAGCACTCGGTGTTACAGAATTGGCCAGTAATGTCGTTGTATAATATGGTGCGAAAGCAGATTTGATATCTTCATAGCTATTTACAAAATCCAGCACGAACGTCTTTTTATCATAAGGTGCACAGATACGGTTTAACCGGGACAACGTCTGTACCGCATTAACACCTTTCAGCTTTTTCAGAACATACATGGCGCAGAGTTTCGGCTGGTCAAATCCGGTCTGATATTTATTTGCTACCAGGAGAACCTGATATTTATCCGTATCAAATTCCTTTGTAAGACGATCCTCTGGAAATCCATTCAAAGAGCTTTCCGTATACTCCTGCTCATCATCCGGAAGCTTTACTTTTCCAGAGAAAGCCACCAATGCATGAATGCCTTCGTATCCTTTCTTCGCAATGTAATCTTCAAATGCCTGACGATACTTTACTGCACTCTGACGAGAAGCGGTAATTACCATTGCTTTAGCCTGACCGCCTAATTCCTGCATGACCGTGGTGCGGAAATGTTCTACAATCACTTCTACACGCTGCGCAATATTGGTATCATGCAATTCTATGAAACGTGCAATCTGGCGCTTCGCATCATTGGTTTTACAGCGCGGATCATCCTCAATTTCTTTGTTAATCTGATAGAACGTTGAATACTCCGTATAGTTCTGCAGTACATCCAGGATAAATCCCTCTTCAATCGCCTGCTTCATGGAATATACATGAAATGCTTCCTTCTGTCCCTTTGTGTTCTGATGCCCAAAAAGCTGAATCGTGGTAGGCTTCGGTGTTGCTGTAAAAGCAAACATTGATACATTGGCCTGCTTACCATTTCGCTTGATTTCACTGGAAATCATATCTTCCACATCCGCTTCCGTATCTTCTCCGGATCCAAGCGTCATCGTGATAGCAGCCATATCCTTTCCGGCGGTTGAAGAATGCGCCTCGTCAATGATGACGGCAAACCGCTTGTTCTTCAAATTAGCTACACTATCAACGATATATGGGAATTTCTGAATCGTTGTTGCAATAATCTTTGTGTTGCCATTCAGCGCAATCGCCAGGTCCGCGGACACACACTTATCATCCATCACACGGATGAGTCCCGCCTTGTGTTCCATACCCATGATGGCTTTCTGCAGCTGCCTATCTACAACAACTCGGTCTGTAACAATAACAACATTGTCAAAGATAATCTTGTTGTTGGCATCATGCAGTGAAGTTAACCGGTGTGCCAGCCATGCAATAGAGTTAGTCTTTCCGGATCCTGCGCTATGCTGAATCAGATAATTCTGGGCTGTGCCATTCTCACGAACATCAGCCAGCACCTTGCGGATAACATCAAGCTGATGGTAGCGCGGGAAAATCAGATTCTCCGAACGCTTTACTTTTCCGGTTTCTTCATCGACCTTTTCTTTTACTTCCACAAAGATAAACTTGCTGATCAGATCGAGAATCGTATCCTTGGTAAGGATATCCTCCCACATATAGGACACACTGTATTTATCTTTAAATGCCGGATTCCCAGCTCCTGCGGTAACACCATGACCATTACCCATGTTAAAAGGCAAAAAGAATGTGGCCTGACCATCGAGTTTAGTGGTCATATACACTTCTTCTAAATCCATAGCGAAGTTTACAAGTGTTCCGGCTTTGAAGCGGAAGAGTCTCGTCTTCGGATTTCGGTCAGTACGGAACTGATAGATGGCATCCTGATAGGACTGACCTGCTGCATTACATTTCAGTTCAAAAGCCATAATCGCCAGACCATTCAGGAAAATAACTACATCGATTCTTTCCTTGTCGCTGGCCCAGACCTCCTCCATCACAGAGAAAATATTTTGGCTGTATTTCTTTGTCAATTCCGGATTAAAGGTAGTCGCGGGCTTCGTATATATGAGCTCAATCTTCTGATTTGAAAGCTCAATTCCATGTTTCAGCACTTCAATCAGGCTGCCTCGTGTCTTCGTAGTCTCCGCATTAATAAAGCTGACAATCGTCTCTTCCAGATCGTCTTTGTAAATCTTGCGCAGATACTCCATGGTATCCGATTGAGTATCATTCAAGAACTTAAAGAGCATCTCACGATCCACGGCATAATAGCGGTCAAACTCCGCAGCCTTACGGACTACAAAACCATTGTCCTTCTCCAAACGCTCTAACAAGAACTTCTGGTATTCTTTCTCAGAAAGGATGGATGCCTGATGAATCAGGCGCTTATGGTATTCTGCGGCTCTTTTTGCAGTACCGTCGGTATCCTGCTGTTCCACATGAAGCTCAAGTATATTTTTATCATCCATTCGCTTTAAGCCTCCTCTCTGATCCATCTGCCGGTTTTCAAATCGATAAACTCATCCAGCTTGATTTTTCCTTCAAAATCCGCCCCGTATTCACCGGCACGAGTCTGATCATCAAACTTGAAGCTGTTGTTATAGTATCTACCTGTCTTAGTTTTCCGAATTAGATCATTGCCCATCATAAACTGAATCACACGCTTATGATTCTCAATATCATCACCATTCAAGTAAAAGCAAATCACTCCCGTCGGAGCGAGCTGCACTTCCATGTCAGTACATTTGCACTCATAGCATACGTGCTCCGCAATGGCCTTCTCACATATCTGCTGCGCAAAGGACTGATCTTCAAAAAAATACATCCACTTGCCGCATTTGTGTTTTTCGAGCTTGCTCTCCTCCCCGGAAAGAAACCAGTACCATCCACCCATTCTAAGCATTCTCTGGCACCTCCTTCTTTCCTGTGACGTATTCGTAAATCAAAGATTTTTTGTATTCGTTCAGGATATCAAGCTGCTTTTTCTTTTCACCAATGCAAAAATCTATCTCAGCACACTTGGCATCAAGATAATCAACTATCATTTTCTGAATATTAAACTCCGGAGCACATACAGGTATTTTGCCTAAATCGTATCTTGAAACTTTAAGCCTACATGTATTTATCCTATCTTCACCGCGATCAATTGCCATAATTCCTTTTCCCAAGCAAAAAAGCACCTTCATCATTGGCTTCATTTTAAAGAAATAATTACAGAACCTTGATTGGATGTGATCGCATGTTTCATCATAAAAAGTGTAGTATGCCGGGCTTACGCATCCATAGTAAGGTGATATATCAAACGCACCGACTATCATGTTCATACTGTTCATTACAAAATCGCCCTCAAAAGCTATCTTGTATAGTGACACATCATCTTTGAATCTATCTAAATTTGTGGTTTTTTCTGCATAAAGAGTTATGCCTTTATCTATCGACAAGGATAATCTTTCTTCCGTTCTAACTGGGGTATTTTTCTTATTACGCTCTTTTAAAATATATTTAAATGGTTTGATTTCCCAATCGACTGGAATTTTTCCAATCCATTCCACACCACTATCCTTCATCTCAACATCTGGATTCAGCCCTTTGGTTACCGCTTCAGTAATGACAGAACGCTTATATTGCTCCAAAGTGTCAATCTGAGTTTGAATATCTGCTGTGAGAGCATCAATCTCAGCACATTTGGCATCGAGGAAATTTGAAATCCGAGCTTGCATTTCGATCGGCGGGATTATTACTGAAGCCTCATTGATAATTTTTTGCGTCACGCTAAATACTTTAACTCCGGATGCTTTTGTGCGAATTTGTTCTCTCCAAGCATCCGTTTGAAATAAATACGCAAAATAGCGATTATCTTCTTTTTTGATTGAATGCAGAATCACAACATGATAACCACCGTACAATTCATCATCGGTTCTTTTATATACACAGTTACCACATCCTTCATAGTCTTCTGATGTATCTGCAAATGCAAAATCAAATTTTTCCAACTTTGATGATACATATTTTCTGTAATCATACGATACAAAACGGCGTAACTCATCAGCAACGGTTACCCCGGTATTTATCTTGGAATGTATCTGTCCGTAGCTTATGACTGGCAAGCCGTCTTCTATAAGATTATTTTTTGTAACAGACAACCCTTTGGCAGTTTTGAATAAATATTTTATTCTATTCACTTCCCATCCATTTGGTATCTGTCCAATCCATTTCAAACCGCTATCTTTCATCTCTCGCATATCATCACCGCCTTACTCAAACAGCTTTGACACGCGGTCAGAAACGGAAAGCTCCAAATCCATGAACTTCACTTCCAGTTCTTCACTAGGTGTTGGCTGCTGATATTTGTAGAAATAGCGCGTAAACGGAATCTCTGCGCCAGTCTTTATGATCGGTTTCTTTTTGCCCAGATCCTCTTCAAAAAATGCCTTAGCATCAGGGACATGCGGCAGTACTTCTCTCGTCATATAATCGTCAATGCTTTCTTCCCATTTCACCAGCTCTGTATCTTTGGTTTCCTTATCATAGAGAATATTGCCTTTTTTGTCTTTCTGAATTTCAGCATCCTTATCCATGACAGACAAACCGTCTGCAATCTTATCAAGTAACTTCTTATCTGCTGTTGCATTGGCAAGAGCCTTTGTCAGCACCGGCATAAATGCTTTTGGTGAATCATAAACCTGCCCTGATACTGCCGCCTGCAGCGCCGCAATAATCGATTCATAAACTACCTGGTTGTTCTGATAATTTTCCAGTTTCTTTAAGTCCTTACCGGATAGTTCTTCCATATTTTCTAGTTCATCTACTTTAGCTTGATCGTAAAGAGAAGAAAGCGAACCCTTTGACAGCATTGCTTCAATTCTCTCTCCTGTGATGGCATAGCTTCTCTGGAGTGGCTGCATCACGGTATACTCACGATAGATAAACTCTTCATTCTTATAAATCTTGCAATATTCATTCTCAGCAAAGTCTGCATAGAGCTTCGTGATCTCTAAGCGATTCTCAGCAGAAATTTCGTTTCTCTTGTTACCAAGAGCTTTACGCAACTTACTAGAAAATTCTGAAGCATTGATCAGCTGAATCTTACCTTTTCTTTCACATCTCTTATTCTTAGAAAGTACCCAGATGTATGTAGCGATACCGGTGTTGTAGAAAAGATCCGTAGGAAGTGCAATAATCGCTTCGATCAGATCGTTCTCCAGCATCCAACGACGGATCTGGCTTTCCCCGGAAGCAGTTCCACCAGAGAACAGCGGACTGCCATTTTCAATAATCGCAGCACGACCAAAATTGTCGTCCATCTTATCTATAGCAGACTGCAAGAACAGCATCTGCATATCGCCAGAACCAGGAAGGCCCGCACCCCAGCGACCATCGAAGCCTTTTGTATATTCATCATTAACTGCCTGCTCCACACCTTCTGCTGCATCTTTACCGCCCCACGGTGTGCCGAATGGCGGATTTTCAATAACAAAACGCATCTTGGTTCCATTGAATCGGTCAGCTTTCATCGTGTCCTGATAGCAAATGTTTTCTGCATTCTGACCTTTAATCATCATCTCAGCTAGGCAAATAGCATATGATTCTGGATTAATTTCCTGACCAAACAGGCGCACATCTGCAGATGGATTGTAGCGCTTGATAAAGTTGTAGCTGGTAGAAAGCATACCACCAGTTCCACATGCCTGATCCAATACGGTGATGACCTTTCCGTCGTCAAAAATATCATCACAGCCTTCTGCCAGCAGAATATTGACCATCAGCTTGATGATGTCTCTGCCGGTATAGTGATCACCGGCCTCAGCATTTTCTGAGAATCTTCTGATCAAATCTTCAAAGATGTATCCCATCTTTACGTTATCGATTGTCATCGGATTCAAATCCAATTCCGAGAAAGCCTTCACCACACTGAGCAGACGATTGTTCTTGTCCATTTTTTCAATCTGCTTATCAAAATCCAGGCTCTTAATAATATCCTGAATGTTTGCAGAAAAACCCTGAATATAGGATTTGAAATTCGCTGCAAGATGGTCCGCATCATTTACCAGCTCTGCAAGATCAAACTCACTGGTGTTGTAGAACTGATATCCGGATACACGATACATCGCCTTGGCCGGATATGCCGGATTCGCCTTGAACTGGTCTACTACTTTCTGTTTTGTTGGTGCCAACGCACACTCAAATCTACGGATGATAACCATCGGAATGATGACATCCTTGTATTTGTCGCTCTGGTAAGTACCGCGCAGTTTGTTTGCGATAGACCAGATAAAATTTACCTCTGTGGAAACGTCAACAGGGGAGTCATCCCACATTGCGTCAATTGTCTGCTTTTCAGCCATTGCTGTATCCTCCATTCATCGGGATCTGATATTCCTGACTCACGTCTTCTTAATTGATTTTTCACTTTTTTCAATACCGCTAAAATCAAATATCTGCCCCAAAACATCAATCCCCCTTACATCTATTCCACTGCCTACAACCACCCAAAATGGTCGAGTTGCCGGATTGGTTGTCACCCTTTTTCATTTTCCAAAAATCATCCCAAAATGCCTGACATCTAATCCACTGTCTCAAATCGTGACATCTAATCCGAGGTTACAACCTGACACACATTTTGCAGTGGATATGTTTCCATATAAGAAAACCGAGCTTTTTCAGAAGTCTGGCTTCAAATCCAAACCTCCGAAAAAGCCCGGAAATACGCCGCTTTCTGGCACTTATTTATCTTTCCTTGACATCAAGACTACCGTCTCCACATGCACCGTTCCCGGAAACATATCAACACAGCAGACTTTTTCTACACGGTATCCATATTTTGCAAACTCTACCAGATCCCGCGCAAGAGAAGTCGGCTTGCAGGAGATGTAAAGCATTTTTTCACACCTATATAAATCAACTATCTTCGGCAGAGCCTTCGGATGGATTCCTTCGCGCGGTGGATCAAGGACGATGAAATCCGGTTTTTCTTCAATTTCATCAATCACCTTCAGCACATCTCCGGCGAGGAAACTGCAGTTGGTAAGACCGTTTGCCTTTGCGTTCTCTTTTGCAGCCACCACAGCTTCTTCCACGATTTCCACGCCGATCACTTCTTTTGCGACCGGTGCAAGGATCTGGGCGATGGTTCCGGTTCCGCTGTAGAGGTCGAAGATCGTGCGGTCTTTCGTCTCGCCGACGAACTCGCGGGCGGTGCTGTAGAGAACCTCCGCGCCGAGCGAATTAGTCTGGAAGAAGGAGAACGGCGTGATCTTGAATTTCAGTCCGAGGAGTTCTTCATAGAAGTAGTCCTGTCCGTAGAGCACTTTTGTCTCATCGCTCTTTACAACGTCTGCCAGGGAATCGTTCACAATATGAAGGAATCCCACAATCTTTCCTTCCAACGGCAGGACGAGCACTTCCTGTACGAGCGGTGTCAGATCCCACTCCTCCTGGCTTGTAGTCACGAGGTTTACGAGGATTTCTCCGGTATTCTCGGCTCTTCGTACCAGCAGGTGGCGCAGGTAACCCTCATGGCTTATTTTGTGGTAATAGCTTGCGTTCCGCTCCTTAAAATACGCCAGCACGCAGTTCAGAATCTTTGTGAAATCCTCATGCACGATTTTGCAGTCGCACGCGGTCAGGACATCGTAGGTGCTTCCCTTTTTATGAAGTCCGAGAGACAACGGGCCGTCCTTGTATTCATCGCCGAAGGAAAACTCCATTTTATTCCGGTATGCAAACTCCTTCGGACTTCCCTTGATTCCAAGGAACGGATAATCGGCCTCCCCCGCCTCATTGACCTGGCCGGCCTCCACGAGGGCATCGTCGAGCAGTTTTTTCACCTGACCGGCCTTCATTGCAAGCTGATCCTCATAACTCATCGTCTGGTACATGCATCCGCCGCAGGACGGGAAAATACTGCAGACCGGATCGCGCTTTTCTATCGGGGATTTTTCTGTTACTTCGAGCAGGCGGCCCTCCATGCGGTTCTTTCTTTTTTTGTTGATCTGAAAGCGGATCTTCTGTCCCGGAATTGCATTTTTCACGGTAACCGTCTCGCCCTCCACATGTACACGTCCTTTATTCGGGAAATCGATTCTTTCCACGACTCCCTCGTAAATTTCTCCTTTTTTCATTCTCTTCTCCTTCTATGTCAAACTAATTTCCGGACAGAAAAACTCCGGTACCACGTTCCGGCACCGGAGTTTCTTTTTTCCATCCTACTTATCTTCGTCTTCATCCTCGAAGTAATCGTCGAAATCGTCATCGAAATCATCTTCGAAGTCTTCCAGATAATCCGGAGTTACAAACCGGTATACTGCGTATGCGATTCCTGCAACTGCCGCTACCGCTCCGACAATGGCAAGGACCCATAAAATCACGTTTTTCGGTTTTTCGCTCTCACGTTCTCTCTGTTTTAAAAGCTCTAATACTTCATCAATCTTATTCATACTGTCCACCAACCTTTGCTTTAGATTAGAAACTTAACTTAACGATAGTATACCATACGAGCCGCAATTTTACCACAATTTCCGCTCTTTTTTATAAATCTTTTCGTTTCAACTTACAGTCGGTATTTTCACGGAGTCTGACATGTCGAGAATAGTTCGACTGTGACTTTCCTCATGTCAGTGGAGGATACCGATTTCTCTCCGCCTACCACTGCCGTTATGTTTCTTTTAACAATTCATCCCACCGCTTTAGAAGCGGGGGACTTCTTGTCTACTGGTGTTAAAATTCAGAATCCGCCGGCAGTTCCCGCAGAATCTTGTGGAACTGACCGCCGCAGCGCTCCATTTCTCCTAACACCTGGTCGATCCATTCACCCTTTGTATGCCAGTTTTCTCTGGTGAACTCAATATCCGAAGGACAGACAAAAAACTCTGTCTCCGGGTAGACAAGCTGGTAATACAGAATACACCGTCTCGCATGGAGATTCCGGCAGCAGAGGATCGCTTTTTTTACCTCGATGCCCGCCGCATCTGTCACTTCCCGTGACCGCAGTGCATTTTCATACGTATACGTCGCCTTGTCTTCGCGCAGAATCGCTTTCTCCGGCACGCCGTTTTTCTGCAGTACCGTCCGCAGAAACTCCCACTCGGTTTCATAGTTCCCGCCGTACTGCTCCGCAAGATCCTGTACACCGGCGAAATGCCCGAGCACAGTACTGTATCTTCCCGACGGAAGCACATACGGCGCAAATCCTTCTTTCCAGAGTTCTGCCGCGTGCGCCGCCATCTGCGGATATCCGTTTCCCGGCACAAAAATCACATCGGCTTTCTGCGGCTCATCCTTCACGAAAATATAGTCCGTAAAGTAGTTTAAAAACTTCTCATACATGAAATGTTACCACTCTTTAAAGTCCATGAGGCACTCTACGACATATGCCATATCCTGTTCAGACAGGCTGTAGAACATCGGCAGACGCATCAGGCGCTCGCTCTCTTTTGTTGTGTATTTGTCCTCTCCGTGGAAAACACCGAACTTCTGTCCGGCCGGGGAGGTATGGAGCGGAACGTAATGGAAGACACACATCACACCGCGCTCTTTCATATAGTTGATCAGTTTTGTACGCACTTCCAGATTTCTTGCCTTGATGAAGTACATATGCGCATTATGTACACAGCCTTCCGGCACAACCGGCTGCTCGATCTTTCCGGCCTCAGCCAGCGGACGGAGCTGCTCATGGTAATAGTTGTAGATGGCCATCCGCTTTCTGTCGATTTTCTCATGTTCCTCGAGTTCTGCAAGCAGGTAAGCCGCATTCATATCGCTCGGCAGATAGGAGGAACCGTAGTCGATCCAGGTATATTTGTCGATCTGTCCGCGGAAAAACTTGCTGCGGTTCGTTCCCTTTTCACGAAGGATCTCTGCTTTTTCCAGATAATTCTCATCCTGGAACAGCAGCGCGCCGCCCTCTCCCATCGTATAGTTTTTCGTCTCATGGAAGCTGTAGCAGCCAAAATCGCCGATCGTTCCAAGGGCTTTTCCCTTGTAGTACGCGCTCACACCCTGTGCCGCATCCTCTACAACCTTCAGGTTATGGCGTTTTGCAATATCCATGATGGTATCCATTTCACAGGCAACGCCCGCATAGTGAACCGGAACAATCGCTTTTGTTTTTTCGGTGATAGCATCCTCAATCTTGGTCTCGTCGATGTTCATCGTATCCGGACGGATATCCACGTAGACGATTTTTGCTCCGCGCAGAACGAAGGCATCTGCAGTGGAAACAAACGTGTAGGACGGCATGATCACTTCGTCGCCCGGCTGAATCTCAGACAGGTAAGCTGCCATTTCCAGTGCATGGGTGCAGGATGTCGTAAGCATCGCATGTTTTACGTTGAAATTGTCCTGCATCCAGGCAGAACATTTCTTCGTAAAAGGACCGTCGCCGCACAGCTTGTTGTTTTCCTCTGCCGCCTGGCGGATGTATTCCAGTTCTGTTCCAATAAAAGGTGGTTTATTAAACTCTATCATTGTTTTTTCCTTATCTTTCTTCTATCCATTACTGTTTTATTTACTTTCAGAGCCCAAAACAAGCTCTTAGGTAGTCTTATTTTCTCACAAATCCCTGTGGATTTCAAGACACGATTTTGACATGACAGCCATATCATCATACTGTCCATAAAGCCAAAAGAACCCTTGATTTCTCAAGGGTTCCACAAGTAGCGAGAGGGGGATTCGAACCCTCGACACCGCGGGTATGAACCGCGTGCTCTAGCCAACTGAGCTATCTCGCCATATTCATTTTCAACACCGTTTTTCATAAAATATGGGGCCTATAGGGCTCGAACCTATGACCCTCTGCTTGTAAGGCAGATGCTCTCCCAGCTGAGCTAAGACCCCACATCGGTGTTTTGTCTGTTGGCTTTTTATCTGTATCACCAACCGACTTCGTTAGTATAGCATTCCACCCGCCAAATGTCAACACTAATTTTCAAATTTTTTCGATTTTTTTCAACTTTTTCTCCCGCCACTCTTTCAGGTACTGCTCCTGTTCCAGATCTTCCCGTTCTTTCTCCCATCCTGCCGCCCGGCAGAGCGTCCATGCAAGCAGAAGAAATACGGCAAAAATCCCCGCCAGACAAACGATTCCCATCTTTTCCGACCGCCTTTCCTGTTCTGATTCTGCTAAAAAGCAAAGGATCTCCTTACTATTGTATCCGGAACGGCGGCGCTTTATTCCCTTTTCAGAATAAAAAGACAAAGCCGCCAGATTTCCCTTTCACCGGGATTCTGGCGGCTCCATTTTACTCAAAATTAAAATTCACATTCACGTTACGCTTCGTCAATCGCTTTTCCAATATCATGGCGGTAATATTTATTGTCAAAGTCAACCCAGTCAACAGCCTTATATGCATTCGCACGTGCCTCTTTCAGGGTATCGCCAAGTGCTGTCACGCCGAGGACACGGCCTCCGTTTGTCACGATCTCGCCGTCTTTGAACTTCGTTCCTGCATGGAAGCAGTAATAGCCCTCATGCTCTTTGAACGTCTCGAGTCCGCGGATCGGGAATCCTTTTTCGTAGGAAACCGGATAACCGTTCGAAGCGAGTACGATGCAGACACACGCATTATCTGCAAACTGCAGGTCGATCTGGTCGAGAGTTCCGTCGATGCAGGCTTCAAATACATCAATGATGTCTGTCTTCATACGAGGAAGCACAACCTGTGCCTCCGGATCGCCGAAGCGGGCATTGTACTCGAGCACCTTCGGTCCGTCCGGTGTCAGCATCAGTCCGAAGAAGATAACTCCCTTAAACGGTCTTCCCTCGGCTGCCATCGCATCTACGGTCGGCTGATAGATATATTTCTTACAGAACTTATCCACTTCTTCGGTATAAAACGGACTCGGGGAGAAGTTGCCCATACCGCCGGTGTTCAGGCCGGTGTCGCCGTCTCCTGCTCTCTTGTGATCCTGTGCGGAACTCATCGTCTTGATCGTCTTTCCATCCACAAAGGAGAGAACGGAAACCTCACGCCCCGTCATAAACTCCTCGATGACCATCTCGTTTCCGGCACTGCCGAATTTCTTGTCGAGCATGATCGTCTTGACGCCCTCTTTTGCTTCCTCTAAGGTATTGCAGATCAGAACGCCTTTTCCAAGAGCCAGACCGTCGGCTTTCAGCACGATCGGGAATTTTGCAGTCTCGAGATATTTCTCTGCCGCTTCCGGATCGGAGAATGTCTCGTATGCCGCCGTCGGGATATGGTATTTTTTCATCAGGTCTTTGGAGAACGCTTTCGATCCTTCCAGGATTGCCGCATTCTTTCTTGGTCCGAATACGCGCAGTCCCTCTGCCTCAAACGCATCGACAACACCGCCGACCAGCGGATCATCCATGCCGATGACGGTCAGGTCAATCTCTTTTTCTTTCGCAAAAGCAACGAGCTTGTCAAACTCCATCGCTGCAATATCGACACACTCTGCGTACTCCGCAATTCCTGCGTTTCCAGGAGCGCAGTAAATCTTGTCTACCTTCGGGCTCTGTGCCACCTTCCAGGCAATCGCATGCTCTCTTCCGCCGCTTCCTACAATCAGTACTTTCATCGCTCTTACTCCTTTATCTTTACGTGTCCGTCTTCTACCGTTACTTTTCCGTTTGCAATCAGATCAATCGCACGCGGCATGATGACCCACTCGGCCTCTTCCATGACGCGCTGCTGCAGTGCCTTCGGTGTATCTCCCTCGTGCACTTCGACTGCCTTCTGCAGAATAATCGGGCCGGTGTCTGTTCCGCCGTCCACAAAATGAACCGTCGCTCCCGTCACTTTGACGCCGCGGGATAATACACCCTCGTGCACTTTCAGTCCGTAATAGCCCGTTCCGCAGAACGACGGAATGAGGGACGGATGAATGTTGATGATCTTATTCGGATAAGCATCCACAATGCTCTGCGGGATCACAACCAGGCATCCTGCGAGCACAACGAGATCGACGTTGCACGACTGCAGTTTCGCCAGCAGTGCCTCGTTGAATGCTTCTCTCGATGCAAAGGTCTTCGGGGAAAGGCATACCGCATCAATCCCCTTCTTTTTCGCACGCTCCAGCGCATACGCTCCTGCATTGTTGCTGATGACAACGGAAACCTCTGCGTTTGTGATGGTTCCCTCGTCAATCGCATCCAGAATCGCCTGCAGGTTCGTGCCGCCGCCGGAGACGAGAACTGCTAATCTTAGCATAACTGTACTCCTTTTTCTCCGTTTTCAATGTGGCCGATCACATATGGCGTATCTCCTGTGGAACGGATGGCTTTCATGGCTGCGTCTACATCTTCCGGATCAACAGCCAGTACCATACCGATACCCATGTTGAAGGTGTTGTACATCATCTGCTCGTCGATATTGCCTTTCTTTGCCATCAGATCAAAGATCGGCGGTACGGTGTAGCTGTCTTTCTGTACAACGGCTGCGGTGTTGTCTTTGAGCATACGCGGAATGTTCTCGTAGAAGCCGCCTCCGGTGATGTGGCTGCATGCTTTTACGGTTACACCGGCATCTTTGATGGCGCGGAGTGCTTTTACGTAGATACGGGTCGGTGCAAGCAGAGTCTCACCGAGGGTTGCGCCGAGCTCATCATAATATGTATTTAAAGAATCTTTTGTCATATCGAAAACTTTGCGGACAAGAGAAAATCCGTTGCTGTGAACGCCGGTGGAAGCCATGCCGATCAGTACGTCTCCGGCTGCCAGATTTTCACCGGTAATCATGTCTTTCTTGTCACATACGCCGACAGCAAAACCTGCCAGATCGTACTCATCCTCCGGCATCAGGCCCGGATGCTCTGCGGTCTCACCGCCGATCAGTGCCGCATCGGACTGCAGACAGCCTTCTGCAACGCCTTTTACGATCGAAGCGATCTTCTCCGGATAGTTCTTTCCGCATGCGATGTAGTCGAGGAAGAACAGCGGTTCTCCGCCGGCACATGCGATATCATTCACACACATGGCAACGGCATCAATACCGATGGTGTCGTGTTTATCAAGAATCATGGCGAGCTTCACCTTGGTTCCGCATCCGTCTGTACCGGAAAGCAGCACCGGCTCTTCCATTTCTTTGATTTTTGCCAGGGAAAAAGCGCCGGAAAAACCGCCAAGGCCGCCTAATACCTCCGGGCGCATAGTTTTCTTTACGTGCTCTTTCATTAATTCTACTGATTTGTATCCAGCTTCAATATCTACTCCTGCGTTCTTGTAATCCATGGTGAACCTCCCTTGTCCTTTGTTTTTATTTACTGTAGTTACGGTATCCTGTTTCCTGCAGTTTTGCGTCTTTTGCCTCAACCTGCTCTTTCATTTCCTGTGTATATGCTTTCAGTTTTTCAAGCAGTTCCGGATCGGAAGTTGCAAGAATCTTTGCTGCCAGGATTCCGGCATTGGCACCGCCATTGATGGCAACGGTTGCTACCGGAATGCCGCTCGGCATCTGTACGATGGAGTACAGGGAATCACGGCCTCCAAGCGATGTGGTATGCATCGGAATTCCGATGACCGGCATTGGGAAAATAGCTGCGCACATACCCGGCAGATGAGCTGCCATGCCTGCGCCTGCAATGATAACCTTGAAGCCTTTCTCCTCTGCGGTTTTTGCATATTCGAAAAATACATCCGGCTCGCGGTGTGCGGAGATGATTTTCATCTCGTACTCAATTCCAAATTTTTCCAGCATGTCGGCTGCCTTGCTCATTACCGGCATATCAGAGTCGCTGCCCATCACAATTCCTACTTTAGCCATGTTGTTCTCCTTTTCTGATTAACTGTTCTAAGCGTTATTCATTAGTTATACTTATTTTTATGTTTTAATCATTCAGTTCTGCTTATAATATACTAAGCAGGCGCTGAAATGTCAACCCATAATCAGCCAAAAGGTTCATTTAATTCTTCCGTTCCCGGCAGGACGAAGCGTCCGTCCTCAATGAGAGGGATCGTCGTTCCGTCTGCTTTTTCGACCGCAACCGACTGCAGTTCGCGGTACGGAATCGTGATGTCGGTGTGGCATCCGAAGTATGCTTTCGACGGATCTTCTTTCCGTTTTGCCGAAACCTCGTTCTCGCGCGCGATTACTTCTTTTCCGTCTGGGTTGTACATCGGGCTGTCCTCCGCCCAGGCGTAGCAGGTGTCGCCCATCGCAAAATGCGGGCCCATCTTCTCTGCGATCAGGATCGGCAGTTTTCCGGCGATGCCGTACTGCTCTGCCATCACGTACGCCGTCGTGTTCGTTCCGATGGCAAACTCACCAATCGGCAGCGTCCTGTGGTGATACAGCAGGTTTTCTTCTATATAAGTACGATTGTCCTCTTCTTTTTCGAAGTTTGCGCAGTCATACGCGGTGATCATGCCGTCGGTCAGCGTCAGGCAGAGATCGCGGTAATACAGCTCGTTCAGGTAGACTCCCGTCACATGGAGCACGCCTGTCGTGCCGGTAAGGCTCGGGGAAGTAAAGACCTCTCCGACCGGAATATTGCAGTCGGCAACACAGTTCTCGAAATTCGTCTCTTTCGCAGGATCGTTCAGATGATGCAGCATCACGCGCAGATCCGTTCTGTTCTCTCCTTTTCCAAGCACATGCACGGAAACACCCTCGTCGAGCGCATCGATCAGGTACTGCTGGATGCGCTGGTATTTTTCGTAATCGAGCGTGTTGATCTTTACGATCTCACAAAAAATTTTTTCGTAGCGCGGATCGATCTCCGGCATCGGGTAGGCGATGATCGTGTAGCCGTACTCGTCATCCTTGATATAGCGGTTTACAATCTGGCCCGCCTCGTTCTGGAAACCGACACGGAGCTTTTGCTGGCGCTCATTTAAGTGCAGTGCCTGTTTTTTATTTACTGGCTCAAACGGAACTTCGCCGAAGGTTTCCACCACGGCAGGACCGGCATAGCCGTCCGCCAGTTCTTTGTACTCGTCGTATTTCACCTGCATCGCGCGGAGCCGTCTCTTCACGAGATCCTCGTTGAGATACAGCGCCTCATCGTTCCGGTGATCGTAGTCATACTGCTTATTCGCAGACGCACCGGCAACCCACGTTCTCCGCGCACCGCGGGAAATCACCGGCTCGAGTCCCATCTCGCGGAACTGTAATATTGCCGCACGGATCATGCGCTCAAAACCGATGTGGAAGCGGATGCTGACTGTCTTCTTTTTCGACAGATCTTTTCGCGCCACGAGAAAGCACTTGCGGAAGCCTTCTGTGTAGGTGCGTGCCATTGCGTCGATTTCTTCCTGGCTGAACGTATTTAAAAAGCGGGCTGTACCCTTCTCATTTTCGGTGATATATTCGCCGTACTGGTACAGATACCGCAGATCCGTCAGATCAGATTCCATCACAATATCCTTCACAAAGTGCAGCGACGAGTCGACGATTTCGCGCACCTGGTATTCCTGGCGCTCCTCGGCGTAATCGCTCACATACCAGTAAATGCTCTCTTTTACATACTGCGCGGACGGCAGCGTCTCCTCCTCGAACATCGCATACAACTCGAGATACAGCTCCATCGCCGCAGTCATCTCCAGCAGGCGGTCCTCATAGACCCAGACAACAGCATTTCCCAGCTCCCGGTACAAGCAGCAGAGGCTCTTTCCATGCGTTTCACCAAGCGCCCGCACGGCAAACGCCGGGTTTCCGTAGGAGGTCTCATACCGCTCCCCGATCACATCTTCGTACGGTTCACGGTTCAGCATGGCAAGTTCTGCCTCCGGCGCTGTTTTCAGATATCCTTCAGCGATTCTCGTCCGGATCTGATCCATTTTGCAGAGGTACTGTGCCATCTGTGCAAAAAAATCGCGGTACGGCTGCGGAACGCTTTTTTCCGCCGGAATCTGGCGGATCCGCTCGATTGCAAGCGCATACCGCTCGTTTAATAATTCATCCATGCAAAAAATTCCTTTCTATGCTCTCTCTAACTTTTACGAGGGGCAGATCTGCCCCTCATTTTTCTTACTTATTCCTGTTTTTCTTCCCGGTCATCGATGATCTTTCCGTCCCGGATGCTCTGCTCGAGAATCTCTTCCATATAACTCCAGATCTCCTCGGATCCGGTTGCCGTCTTCTCGTTTCGTTTCAATGGCTGGGAAATCCGCACATTGTGGCGGGCCCAGTCTTTTCCATCATTCTCATGATTTAAAAGCAGCGGCTGGAAATTATCCATCACATGGGCAAAGCGCGCTTCCGGTGTCTCATACGCCTCGAATTCAAGCCAGAGATCCGTCAGCATTTTTCCCTGATCTTCCGGCAGCAGGCCGTAAATGCGCTCGGCCGCTTTGTGCTCTCTTTCGTCTTTCGATTTATTTGCCTCCGCGTCGTACGCATACGTATCGCCTGCATCAATCTCCACGAGATCGTGGATCAGCAGCATGAGCATCGTTCTGCCGATGTCGATTTTTTCATTCGAATACTCCTGCAGCAGAAATGCCATCACCGCCATGTGCCATGCATGCTCCGCGTCGTCCTCCTGGCGGGAATAGCCGCGGATGTGCGTCTGGCGCAGGATCTGTTTTTCTTTATCAATCTCCAGAATAAAATTCAGCTGTTTTTTTAAACGTTCGTGATCCATCTTTTTCCCCTCTTCTTTATCTTACACCAACCAGAAACAGTGCCAGCCATGCGACCAGCATGCCGCCGCTCGTAATCGAGCCGAGAACCGACATTCTGTGGCTGACCTGTTCTTCTTTAAAGCTCTTCATTCCCACATAGAAGCCGTATCCCGACAAAAGGAATGAGAACAGTCCCGCTGCTCCGAGAAAAATGCCTCCGTTTCCGTGGAATGCAAACGATACGACCGAAGCCAGCAGAAACAGAAAGACCGAAGCACCTGCCATATAGAGGGCTTCCTTTCCGCCTTCCGACGGCTTCCGGACAAAATTGTAATTATACTTCTTCCTCGCCATATTTCCATCTCCTGAATTTATTGCAGATCAGGAATGCGCCGCAGCCGATCATGGCTCCAAGCGTATTCAGGATCAGATCATCTACATCAAAGCAGCCCACCTTCGTGATGAGCTGGATCGTTTCCACACAGAGGCTGAACAGAAAACCAAGAAGCGATACTTTCCAGAAGCTCTCCATTTTTTTGTGCATCACCGGAACGATAAAGCCGAACGGCAGAAAACCGATCACATTGCCCGCCAGATTTAAAAATGCGGCAAGGAATCCCACCTGTTCGCGGTAAATCCAGAACCGTCTGATTTCCTGAAACGGCACCAGATTGTAACGGTAATCCAGTTCAAAAAAGTTTCTTCTCCCGTATTCTTCTGCAAAAAACAGAAAATAAACGAGCGCAAGAAGATACACCAGAAATAAAATCCGTCCCACAACGCGGATTCTGGCTTTCGTCTCCTGCTTCATCTTCGTTTCCCCTTTCTGCGTGGTATCAGAAACGCCGGAATACCTCTTCGGCGCATGCGCTTCCAAAATATTCCGGCATTTTTCTTAAAACATAATTTCCCCGCGTCGTTTCAGCAGACCTGCTCCGCTTACGATCATCAGGACACCGGTTGCTACCCCTACCACAACCAGCACTGCGCCCATGGCGATATTTCCGCCGCCGACACGTCCCATGGTTTTATAGATTTTTTCATTCATCGTGCAAAACTCCTTTTTCAAGTGTACCACGTCTTATTTGACACCGTACTCCTCATAATAAGCATCAATGGCAGCCTTCATCTTGTCATCGATCTGGATTTTGCCCTGGCATGGACGGTTGTACAGATAGGTGATGACATCCTCCATGGTTACAATGGCATTTGCCGGGAAGCCGTAGGTTTCCTGGATTTCCTCAAGTGCGCTCTTGTCGCCTTTTCCGCGCTCCATGCGGTTTAAGGATACCATCAGTCCTTTGATCTCCACATTGCCCTGTGCCTGGATGATCGGGAAGGTCTCCTCGATGGATTTTCCGGATGTGGTAACATCCTCGATGATGACAACGCGGTCACCGTCTTTGATCTTGCTTCCAAGCAGCAATCCGGCATCTCCGCCGTGGTCTTTTGCTTCTTTCCGGTTGGAGCAGTAACGTACTTCCACACCGTAGAGATCATGAATTGCAATGGCAGTTACCACGCTGAGCGGGATTCCTTTGTAGGCCGGTCCAAACAGAACGTCGAAATCCAGTCCATAATTGTCATGGATTGCTTTTGCATAATACTCGCCGAGACGTTTTAACTGGCTTCCGGTTACGTAAGCGCCCGCATTCATGAAGAACGGGGATTTTCTTCCGCTTTTCAGGGTGAACTCTCCAAATTTTAATACCTGGCTCTCGACCATAAACTCGATAAATTCCTGCTTGTACTGTTCCATCTTTTTTCCTCCATATTTTCAGGGGAAGGCATCTTTTTTCGCAATGCCGCCCGTTTTTACTTCTATACTGTTCTATACTACCATAAATGCCTCTGTTTTTCCAGTCCAGACACAGGATTTCGCATAAAAAACATAAAATCCACACAAATAATTTTCATTCTCTGACGCAAAAAATCCCTCCGCCCAGAGAACGGAGGGATTTTGGTATGTTTTCTTTTTAGAAATCTACTTCTGTATCATAGTAGCAGCATTTCAGCAGTTTTTCCATCTCTTCAACAGATGGCTGTCTCGGGTTGGAGCCGGTGCAGGCATCGGCGATGGCATTTACGGCAATGTCGTGCAGTCTCTCCAGGAATACGTCTTCCGGAACGAAGCCCTGCTCGATCGGATAGCTGTCTTTTCCGTAGTTCTTGATGCACTGCGGAATGTTCAGTTTGTCGTTCATGCCGCGCAGATAAGCGATGAGAAGTTTGATTTTCTCTTCGGTTGTCTCGCCGCCCAGTTTCATTTCGTCCGCGATCACTGCGTAACGTTTTGCTGCGGTCTCGTCTTTTGCGTTGAAAGCGATAACCTTCGGCAGATACATGGCATTTGCTGCGCCATGAATCAGATGAGCGCCGTAATCAGCGAATGCTGCGCCTGTTTTATGTGCCATGGAATGAACGATACCAAGCAGTGCGTTGGAGAATGCCATACCAGCGAGGCACTGTGCATTGTGCATGCTGTCACGTTTTGCCATATCTCCGTTGTAGGAATCTACAAGGTCTGCCTGAATCATACGGATCGCATACAGCGCCAGCGGATCGGTAAAGTCACAGTTTGCTGTGGAAACGTATGCCTCGATCGCATGCGTCATAGCGTCCATACCGGTGTGAGCAACCAGCTTCTGCGGCATGGTTTCTGCCAGATCCGGGTCAACGATTGCGACATCCGGTGTGATCTCGAAGTCTGCCAGCGGGTATTTGATACCTTTTTCATAATCGGTGATAACTGCGAATGCGGTTACCTCGGTTGCCGTTCCTGATGTCGAAGAAATTGCACAGAAGTGAGCTTTCTTACGAAGTTTCGGCATTCCGAATACCTTGCACATCTCCTCGAAGGTGATGTCCGGATACTCGTATTTGATCCACATTGCCTTTGCTGCGTCGATCGGAGATCCGCCGCCCATTGCTACGATCCAGTCCGGCTGGAACTCTTCCATCGCTTTTGCACCGCGCATAACCGTCTCTACAGACGGATCAGACTCAATTCCTTCGAAAAGCTGTACCTCCATGCCAGCTTCTTTCAGGTAATCCACTGCACGATCCAGGAAACCGAAGCGTTTCATGGAACCGCCGCCTACACAGACCATTGCGCGTTTTCCCTCAAATGTTTTCAGTGCCTCTAAAGCACCCTTTCCGTGGTATAAATCTCTTGGTAATGTAAATCTTGCCATTGTTCAGAACCCCTTTCTTGTTTTGCTTCTGATCAGGCGGCTCCGGCAGATCAGATCAGCAGATTTTTCTGTTTTTCCACTCTCTGTTTAAGCCGCCTTTTGTCTTTTGTTTTCGACTTTGTTATTATTATAACAAACTTTTTCAGGGATTTCCAATACAAAAATGATATTTCCCGATGTCAATTATATATGTCTTATTTACTTCCGTGCCGTCCGCTGCTGCAGCAGATCACCGTACTCGTGGCTCAGCGTGTCGTTCGTCCGCTTCCAGATAATTCCGATCACGAAAAAACACTCCCAACCACTTTCAGCGCCTCCGCCAGATCCTCCCGAAAATCCTCACCCCCTCTCCGCAGACTATTCACCCTGCACCCAAACACCCTATCATGCCCCGTACAGTGCAGATACCTGCCGTCCCCCAGATACATCCCCACATGCCCCCTCCAGAACAGCAGATCCCCGGCCTTCGCCCGTTCCTCCACCAGACACATCTCCTCCCCTTCTCTCCAGATCGCTTTCATGGGATACCCTTCCCTGATATCCGCATCCCGCCAAATCAAAACTCCATTCATCAAATACGCCATAAACACCACACCCGAACAGTCAATCCCATCCGCCGCCTTCCCGCCCCACCGGTACTGGCATCCAAGATACCCCTTCGCACACTCCACAACCTTCCTCCGAAACTCCTCTTCCGACCACCCCTCCGGAATCCCCTGCTCCACAAAAAACCTCTCTTCCGATTTTCCCCACAAAAACCGATCCGAATCCAGTCTTTTTCTTAATGCCACCTCCGGCACAAACCCACTGATCCCATTCGCCAGTTTCACCCTGCAATACCCATTCTCCGTCTCCTCCATTTTCTCCACAAAACACCCCCGTCCCAGCGTCTCCAACATCCGCGCCTGCACCCGCGCTCCCCTCATCACATCCGCAAACCCGCGCGTCACCACATACGTATTCCCGGCCTTTTCCCTCTCCTCCATCCACTCCCGGCTTCTCTCTTCAATCAAATTCCTCTCCATCCACCCCCGATACCCATAATGCGTCCAAACCTCAATCCACTCCCCCTCATCTTCCCACATCACGCTCCATCCAAAAAACACCTCATCCACCACATCAACCTCATTCTCCTCATACAAAAACGCCCGATTCACTTTAATGATCCCATACTTCATCTCACATACCACCTTCCATTTTCTATATACTATGCACCCACCACAACACTCTCACGCCGATCCGCCCCAGGCGGATCCAGACTTACTTTGTTTCAGCTCCACACAACCAGACCTCACTGGAATTTGCGCCTGCCGTGTGGCGGGCATAGAAAAAGAGGGCAGAAACTGTGAGCCCGGAACAGGTGCAGAAAAATGGGATGAGATCTGGTGCTCAACACCAGATCTCAAAACGCACTGAGTCGGGAAATTATCAAATTTCCTGACGAATTGCGTTGGTTCCCATTTTTCTGTGCCTGTTCCGGGCCACAGTTCCGCCCTCTTTTTCTCGCCCGTCACACGGCAGGCGCAAATTCCAGCGAGGTCGTCCGTTATCTCACAGCTCCAATCAACTCATTAATATCGTCAACCTTATGCCTTCTCATATACTCCTCGATACCGCGAACCGTTTCAACAGTCGCATACGGATTAAAGAAATTAGCCGTCCCAATCGAAACCGCCGTAGCCCCCGCCAGAATAAACTCCAGCGCATCCTCCGCCGACGCAATACCGCCCATACCAATAATCGGCACTTTCACTGCCTGCGCCACCTGATACACCATCCGCACCGCAATCGGCTTCACCGCCGGCCCCGACATACCGCCAGTCTTATTCGCAATCGCAAACTTCTGTCGTTCAATATCAATCTTCATCCCAGTAAGCGTATTGATCAGCGACAGCACATCCGCCCCGCCGGCTTCCGCAGCCCGCGCCATCTCCGTAATATCCGTCACATTCGGACTCAGCTTCATAATAATCGGCTGCTTCGCATATTTTTTAACTTCTCTGGTGATCGCCTCCACCGCCTTCGGATCCTGTCCAAACGCAATACCGCCCTCCTTCACATTCGGGCATGAAATATTAATCTCCAGCAGATCCACCGGCTCCGAAGCCAGCCGCTCCACAACCTCACAATAATCCTCCGTCGTCCGTCCACAGACATTCACCACAATCTTCGTGTCAAACTGCTTCAAAAACGGAATATCCCTCTCACAGAACACATCAATGCCAGGATTCTGCAGCCCGATCGCATTCAGCATTCCGCCATAAACCTCCGCAATACGCGGCGTCGGATTCCCCGGCCACGGCACATTCGCAACGCCCTTCGTCACAACCGCGCCAAGCTCCTTCAAATCCACAAACTCACTGTACTCCGCGCCGGAGCCAAACGTACCAGATGCCGTCATAACCGGATTCTTCAGTTCCACACCCGCCAGATTCACACTTGTCTTCATCGCTTTTTCTCCTCCTCGCGTCACTTACAGCTCAATTTCCGTACTCAAAAAGACCGGCCCGTCCTTGCAGATCCGCTTATTGTGCACATGCGAATGACCATCCACCTCAGTCGACTGGCAGACACACGCAAGACATGCGCCAACGCCGCACGCCATCTTCTCTTCCATCGAAATCCAGCATGGAATTCCCTTTTCCAGACCGTACGCCTTAATCGCACGCAGCATCGGAGCCGGACCGCAGGCAAAAATTACATCTGCTTCCAGATGATCCTCGCGCACCGCATCCATCACATTGCCCTTCACACCGGCACTTCCGTCCTCCGTTGCAATATGAAGATCGCCTGCCGCAGCAAACTCCTCATTTAAGAACAACTCATCGCGGTAACCACAGCAGATGATCGTGTCCGTTCCAAGATCCTTCGCCGTCTGCAGCATCGGCGGAACACCGATACCGCCGCCCATCAGCATCACACGTTTTCCCTTCCCTTCCTCGATCGGGAATCCATTTCCAAGCGGCCCTAAAATATCAACCTCATCCCCCGCTTTCAGATGCGAAAACTCCTCCGTTCCTGCACCTGCCACACGGTAGACAATCCGAAGTCTTCCTCCCTCGCGGTCGATCTCACAAAGAGAAATCGGACGCGGCAGAAGACGGCTGCCGTCTTTCGAAAACAGAGAAATAAACTGGCCGGCCTTCGCCTCTTTCGCAATCACTTTCGTGGAAATCCACATGCTGTAAATCCCTTTTGCAATGCACTCCTGACTTTCCACAGTACAGCATTCCTTGATTTTCATAAGCTGAACACTCCTTTTATTTTCTTGAATCGGCGAAAAGCCCAAAATATCCTCCGGCAGACATAACATCTACCCGGCAGACCTTCTGAGCTTTTCACCCTGTATTCTTATTTTGCAGCAGCAAGCGCCCCGCTGATATCCTCAACCATATCCTTTACAGCTGCTCTCGAAGCATCCGCAAAGTTCTCAGTGCCAAACTCGGCATATTTTTCCTGTTTGTAAGCAGCGATAATACCTCTCGAAGAGTTTACGATTGCACCCAGTCCGTCCTCATTGAAGAAGTGAACGAGGTCTTTTCCTTTTCCGCCCTGTGCACCGTAGCCCGGTACCAGGATGTAGGATTTCGGCATTACCTTACGCAGCACCTTGCCCATCTCCGGGTACGTAGCGCCGACAACAGCTCCCACATAGCTGTAATCATCGCCCATGTGCTCCTCGCCCCACGCGGCAACCTGCTCGCCGACCCACTCATACAGCGGACGTCCGTCGATGATGCGGTCCTGGAACTCGCCGCTGGACGGGTTCGAGGTTTTTACCAGAACAAAGATACCTTTTTTCTCCTCTTTGCAGACCTTGATGAACGGTTTTACGCCGTCAGATCCAAGATACGGATTGACAGTTGCAAAATCCTCATGGAATCCGGCATAAGATTTGCTTCCTACCTGTACATGACCGAGGTGGCCGACAGCATATGCCTCGGAAGTCGATCCGATATCGCCTCGTTTGATATCACCGATGACAACGAGTCCTTTTTTCTGGCAGTAGGAAACGGTTTTCTCGTAAGCTGCCATTCCCGGAACGCCGAACTGCTCATACATGGCAACCTGCGGTTTTACAGCCGGAATCAGATCGTATGTTGCGTCGACAATCGCTTTATTGAACTGCCAGATGGCCTCTGCAGCTCCTTCGAGTGTCTCTCCGTACTCGGCAAATGCCTTTTTCTGTACGTGCTCCGGCACATAGTTCAGCATCGGGTCCAGACCTACTACGATCGGTGCATTTGTTTTTTTGATGTTTGCAATCAGTTTGTTAATCATCTGCTTACTCTCCCTCTTCTGTCTTTTCTTATAGAAATTACTCAGCTTCGTATACAATCTTGCCGCCGCATACGGTAGCCATAACTTTTCCTTTGACTTTCTTGCCGCCGAATGGAGTGTTTTTGCCCTTGGAAACAAACTCCTTCGGATCGATCACATACTCTGCTTCCGGATCAATGACAACCACATCGGCGTCCATGCCAGGTGCAAGAGAACCTTTCTTGTCCAGATGCAGGATTTTTGCCGGATTGTAACTCATTTTCTCCGCCATCTGCATCGGGGTGATGATCTCAGTATCCACAAGCTCGGTGATGGTAAGAGCCACACTCGTCTCCAGTCCGACGATGCCGAACGGAGCTTTCTTGAAGGACTCCTGCTTCTCGGTCAGCGCATGCGGTGCATGATCGGTGCTGATGACATCAAAGACATCGTCTTTCAGACCCTGGCGCAGTGCCTCGAGGTCCTCTTTCGTACGGAGCGGCGGGTTCATCTTGTAGTTGGTGTCGCCTTTTACGATGTCGTCGCTGCAAAGCGTAAAGTGATGCGGGCAGACCTCAGCGGAAATAGAAACGCCGGCCTTTCTCGCCTCGCGTACCATATCCACGCTCTCTTTGGTCGAGCAGTGGCACAGATGCAGGTGTGCGCCTGTCTCTGCGGCAAGTACGATATCTCTTGCAACAATCGTGTTCTCTACGGAGTTTGTGATGCCCGGCAGATGCCACTCTCTCGAGTTTGCATCCTCATTCATGCAGCCGCCGTTTACGAGGTTCTTGTCCTCGCAGTGAGCCAGCACCGGAATGTTTTTCTCTGCGGCAATCTCCATGGCCTCTTTGTAGAGCAGCGCGTTCATAACGGATTTTCCGTCCTCGCTGATCGCCGGGATGCCGGCTTTTACCATGCCCTCGATATCGGCGAGCTCTTCACCCTTCTGTCCTACTGTGATGGCGCCTGCCTGCAGTACATTAATCGGAGAAAAACGGTCTGCTTTGATCGTTACATAGTTGACGCGGTCCGGGCTGTCGATGACCGGTTTTGTATTCGGCATCGCTACCAGCGTTGTCACGCCTCCTTTTGCGGCTGCTTTCGAACCGCTTTCAATATCTTCTTTATATGTCTGCCCCGGGTCGCGGAGATGTACATGCATATCGATGATGCCAGGCATTACATAGCAGCCTTTTGCATCTATTACCTGCGCATCTTTTACGCGGATTCCTTTTTCAACCCGTGTAATAACGCCGTTTTCGATCAGAACATCACTGATTTCGTCTTTTTGGGTGGCCGGGTCGATGACCTGTCCATTTTTGATTAAGATACTCATCTTACGTTCTCTGATCCTTTCTTTTTTTCTGACCGGATTCCCGATCATTCTTCCTTTTTATAATACACGAAATCTTTCCTGAAATAAAGAGTTTTTTCTTGACTTTTTTGATTTGCAAGATTATAATAGTCTCAATCGAGAAGATGTTGAGATGTAATACGTGGTCACTAGCTATTAGAGATTATATTAGCATTCACCTTCAATATAATCTGTAATAGCTGGTGAATTTTTTTACCAAAAGTTCACTCGCTTATGGGGGAACATATGCATTCCCACATCATGCTTATTTTTTAATTTTATGGAGGTAACTCACAATGAACAAGGGAACAGTGAAATGGTTTAACGCAGAGAAGGGCTATGGCTTCATCACAGGCGAAGACGGAAACGATGTATTCGTACATTTCTCCGCTATCCAGGGTGAAGGATTCAAAACTCTTGACGAAGGTCAGGCAGTTACTTACGATCTTACCGAGGGTGCTCGCGGAATGCAGGCTTCCAACGTTGTTAAATGCTAATTAACCATAAGCGAAAGGCCGGGGGACGTATGTCCTCCGGTTTTTTAATTTACGCGGGCAACGAGCCAAAGTCCGTGCCTGCACGAGACCCTGGCGACTGCCGCGATAACTTGAGAAACTCGCGGAGCGTGTTTCTCATAGTTTTTTTCTAAATCTCTATAACAAAAGCGCTTATCACTCCGGGATTTTCCCCTCTGTGGTAAGCGCTTTTACTTTCTTTAACAATTCTGCTTATTCCGCTGTACTTTCGCTGGTGGAATCTGCTGTGCTGTCACTTGCCGTATCTGCTGTGCTGTCCGAAGATGTATCGGAAGCATCAGAGCTGTCGCTGGTGTCATCTGCACTGCTGTCGCTGGATGTGTTAGTCTCGCTCAGATAATTCTGAATATCCGTCACGTTCATCGTTGTGGTTTCTGTCGTGCGGTTCGCCTTTTTCTCTGCTACAGAGTTCTGGTAAACTGCCATGGAGAACCAGCCGATCAGTGCAGCCAGAACAACGACGAAAGCGGTAACTTCCAATCTCGTGATCCATCTTTCACGTCTCATGATTTTCTCACGGTTCGCTTTTTCCTTTTTATAGCGGTCAACTTTTTCCTGACTCATGGTTCTACCTCTCCTTTGATTTCTAAAAAGTGCCCGGCGGCACTTTCAAACATGTTGAAAATTATACTACATTTTCAACAAAAAGGGAAGAGAAAAGTTATAATACAATGATAATTCCGCCGTCATTTGCGTACATACTGCTGACGCCCCGGGTATCGAGCACGAAGACATCCTGTACGGCAAGGCGCTCCAGAAGGGCTTCTTTTACCATCTCGGCGCGCTCCGGGCAGTTGCAGTGGGAAACGGCGAGGGTCTTTGTCTCCACATGCTGTGCGTCATTCACAACGGCATCAACCATCTTCATCAGCGCTTTGTTGATGCCGCGCGCCTGGTCGAGCTGAACGATATCGCCATCCGGCGTGGAGCCCATGACCGGTTTGATTTTAAGGGCGGATGCAACGAGCGCTTTCGCCTTGGAAAGACGGCCGTTTTTCCGCAGAGTTTCGAGATTTTCCAGCACGAAATAGGTGTGCTGTGTGCTGATATAGAGTTCTACTGTCTCTACGACGCGCTCAAAGCTCATGCCGGCTTCCTCGCACTCCACGATTTTTTTGACGATCAGTGTCTCGCCGATGGAAGCGCTTCTGGAATTGAAAACGTGGATTTTCAGGTCCTCGTTCTCTTCCTGTGCCAGGTTTGCACCGAGCACTGCGCTGTTATAGGAACCGCTGAGCTGTGCGGAAAGTGTAACCGCGTAGCATCTCTCGGCCCCGTTTAAAAATGCGCTGCGGAAGTATTCCGGCGACGGGCAGGCGGATTTCGGGCACTCCGGGCAGTCCGCTACTTTCTTTAAAAAGGATTTCTGGTCGAATGTCTCGTCATCCAGAATCGATTCGCCGCCAACTTCCAGCGTCAGCGGTGCAATCTCAATGTTTCCTCTTTTTTTCATATCTGCTGTTAGTTCACAGCAGCTGTCTGCAACAATGTGAAAACTCATACCTATAGTCCCGTTACTGAAAACTTATAAAAAGTTATAAACTTCTATGTTCCATTCCTACTTCAAC
>OLGM01000282.1_pt1 | contig 35852 bp, 33 predicted proteins | sample 1606001 | NCBI WGS metagenome assembly OLGM01 (sample SAMN03283294) | human gut metagenome | biome: human-associated habitat; material: feces | host: Homo sapiens | place: Peru | collected 2012
GACACATCCTTATAGTTGCAAAGGCAGTCCTGATGCGGTGCCGGACGGCCTTTTTGGTATTTCAGAGCAACAGCTTCTGCAATCTTTTTTGCAGCACTATCCTACTCCCTTGGCGGGGCATCGTCAAGAGAAAACAGAAAAACGCGGTTTGAGCAGGCTATCTTTTATCTTCGTTCATGTGTAAACGGCACAATGCCTGCTAAATGAGAAAAACATAAGCTGCGAAAAGTTAGACTTTTTTAACGTCCATCTGGTTCCATGCTAAAATGACGGCAGCCTGCAGCGCAACGGCTAGCAGCACCACCAGCGGGCTGTAGGTAAAGCCCACCAAAATGTAGCACGCAAAGGCAATGACGCCGTTTACCACAGCGTAGGGCAGCTGGGTCTTTACATGTGTTCCTATGCAATTAAGAGAAACAAAGTTGATGATCGTAGTTTTGATGGACTACGAGTTGCCACTATGCACCGAGTGAAAGGACTGGAATTTAAATATGTATTTATTGTAGCTGTGAACAACAGGATTATTCCTATGCCTTCTGCAATCAATAAGACTGATGCTGTTTCCGAGGTGGAATCTATTACTTCTGAAAAATGCTTGTTGTATGTGGCGATGACTCGTGCGCAAAAGGGTGTTTATATTACCAGCTATGGAAGACCTTCGGAGTTCCTTGGATATTCAGCTTGGCAAACCGGAGCTGGATGATGCCATCAAAGACCTGCTTTCTTTGAGCCATGAGCTGACAGCACCGAAAAAGTGCAACCCAAAATCATCGGCAAAAAATCCGGGAGATTCCGCAAATGGCAAAGAAAAAGAAACTGACGAAGGCTGAGCGAAAGGAGGCTCGACTCCGAAAAGGCAAGCAGTGGCTGATTCACCTATACCGGCTCACCGAAAAAGATGAACAAGCATTACCGGGAACGCTTTCATGTGGATGCTGTGACAGCTGCCAAAGATTTGCAAGAGCTTAGGGTCAATTATACACAGGAGCGGCTGGCAGAATTATATAAGGACTGCGATGGTCGTTTTGCTTTTATCGCTGGTATATTCCGGTTTGGATTTCATGTCATAGAGCATGAACTCATGAATCTATGGATGGATAGTGATCGTCTGCCACGTACAGGCTGGGATGCCGGTCGTTGTGAAACGGGCAACGTGCTTTGCCTTGCTGGTTGACAGCTACCCCGTACTGGTCCGCAGCTTCCCGGCAGCTTACGCCATATTTGACGTTTTGAAAAAGGTTCATGCTGTATCCTCCGTAAAATAGATTCAAGAGGAAGTTTTCTTCCCTCTCTGTCTGTTTTATGTTCGGATTCGAAAAAAACAGGCGGATGGCATGACAAGTTCATTTTGAAAAGCATGACAGGTCTTTCCGCGTTCATATTCTCGTGATATAATTAAAATAGAAAAACGTGACAGCAGGATGCAGCATGGCACAGGAGCTTATCAGTCACAAGGTATTATCTCTGGATTTCTGGCAGGATACCGTGACCTATGCGGGCAGCGTCATGCCGATCGGCACGATTAGCTGTTCATGCAGGAGTTTTCTGAGAAAGCATTTACCGAGCTGAACGATTATTTGCAGCTTTTAATGAAACAGCAGGCGCCAAGCGGCATCACGGGAACGCATCCCTTGGCGGCGCTGCTGACCATTGCCCGGCGCAGCCGCAGTATCGTTTCCCTCTATCACACGGAGCAGGACGAGGACGGCGAGATTGAGACACGCTCTAAGACAGCAATACGATATGTCAAAAGTTTGCCGGAGGTACGGATGCTGAGATTCGCAGTCGTGCCGTTTGAGTCGGAGACTTTGGGAAAATAAATCGTCGGAGGTACGCATTATGCCAAAACCGAAATGGAATTTAAATACCATTTACATATCAGAAAGGCTGCAGGAGAGCCTGCGGCCCATCTCCCGCTGCGCTATGACCACCGTGGTCGCCCCCATGGGCTACGGAAAGACCACGGCAGTGAACTGGTATCTGGAGGAGCGCGCCAAGGCGGAAGCCCTGAAAATGATTCGCATCAGCGTATACTCCAACAACCTCGCCATCTTTTGGAAAAGCGTACAGGAGGCGTTCGCCCGGGCCGGGTTTGACGTTCTGCGTAACTATTCATGCCCCACGGACGCTGCGGGCGGCGGACTGCTGGTGGACGATCTCTGTCATGCGCTGGCAGATGAGATGCCCTGCTATCTCTTCATCGACGATTTTCACCTGCTGACGGACAAGCGCGCATCACTGTTCCTCTGTATGCTGGCAAACCGCCTGCCCGCAAATGTACATTTGATCGTTGCCAGCCGGGACCGTTTTCTGCCCGCTGCGGAGGCGGTGCGGCTGGGGGGCAAGGTGTATCAGGTCGGCACGGAGCAGCTGCGCCTTAACCACACCGAGCTGGCCGTCTATGCCCACCGCTGCGGCACGGAGCTTTCCGACGCGCAGGTGGAGAGCCTTCTCTATTCCAGCGAGGGGTGGTTTTCCGCCGTTTATCTGAATCTGCGCACGCTCTCCGAGCGCGGCGTACTGCCCAGCCGCCATTCCGACATCTACGCCACCTTTACCGCCGCCATGATCGATCCGCTGCCGGAACCGCAGAGGGAGTTTCTGGCGGTCATGGGTCTTGCTGACGAATTCACCGTCGAAATGGCGCAGTGCGTCACAGGCAACGGGGACGCGGGGCAAATTCTCTCTGCGCTGACGGAGCAGAACGCCTTTGTCACGCGCCTGCCGGACGGTGCGACCTATCGCTTTCACCACATGATGAAGGAGTGCGCCGAGCGCAGCTTTCTGGCGATGGCGGCGGAAAGCAGGCGGCTCTATTGGGAGCGCTTCGGCCTGTGGTATGAAGAGCACCGGCAGTATCTCCATGCCATCGCCGCTTACCGGAAGAGCGAGAATTACGACGCGCTGCTGCGGGTCATCCGCAGCGATGCGGGCATCCTGCTGGCATCGCTGAAGCCCGAGGACGTGCTGAACGCGCTGGATAACTGCCCTGCCGAAACGCTGAAGGCCTATCCATTTGCCATTCTGGTGCTGATGCGCCGGATGTTCACTTGGCGGCAAATCCCCAAAATGCTGGAGCTGAAGGCTCTGCTGCTGACGGCCATCGCAGAGCATCCGGAGCTGTCCGCAGAAGAGCGCGGCAACCTGCTGGGGGAGTGTGACCTGATCCTCAGTTTTCTCTGCTACAACGACATCAGCGCCATGAGCCGCCTGCACCGCAGCGCCAGCGCCCAGATGTCCCGCCCCGCCATCAGCATCCAATCGAGCGGCGGCTGGACCTTCGGCTCACCGTCCGTTCTGATGATGTTCTACCGCGGGCCGGGAGAACTGGAGGGCGAGCTTGCCGAGATGGACGAGTGTATGCCCCATTACTATCAGGTCACCAACAACCACGGGCAGGGCGCGGAGACCATCATGGGTGCCGAGGCGCTGTTCTGCCAGGGCCGCTTCACCGATGCCCACATCGAGCTGGAGCGCGCCTATGCGCAGGTGAAGGACAACGGACAGGTAAACATGGCGCTGTGCTGCGATTTTCTGTCGCGGCGGCTCTCGCTGTATGCCGATGTGGAGCAGCGGCACACCTTTGAGGAGCGGTACGCAGACTTGCTGCGCTATCACGACGCCTCGTGGATCAACATCTGGAGCGCCACCAGCGCCTACTACCATGCCCTGCGGGGTGAAACGGACAAAATTCCGGAGATCTTCTCCCAGCACCGCCTCTCTGATATCAATATGCTCGCGCCGGGCAAGCCCATGATGGAGATGATCGAAAACCAGGTCTATCTTGCTCAGGGTGCTTATGCCAAGATCATTGGGCGCAGCGCACAGCTTTTGGCTGTGTGCGAGGCCATGCACTATGCACTGGTGGCCATGCACATCCGCATCCAGACAGCGGCAGCCTATGAACGTCTGGGAAAGAGCGAGGAAGCCCGCGCATGGCTGGGGAAGGCCCTCTCTGATGCCGCGCCGGACGGTCTTGTAATGCCGTTCGTGGAAAACTATGCGCATTTGAAGCCCCTGCTGGCGCGGGAGATCAAAACTGACCTGATCGCGAAGATCACCGAGCTTGGCGAAGGGGCAGGGGCACGAAACGCGGCAAGCGCCCGTCCGGCGGTCTTTGACGCATTGACACCGCGGGAGTTCGAGATCGTGGAGCTGATGGTGCAGCGGCTTTCCAACCGCGAGATCGCGGAAAAGCTCTATCTCTCCGAGGGGAGCGTCAAGCAGTATGTGAATCAGATCTATTCCAAGCTTCATATGGAGGGTGACACCCGAACCAAGCGGAAGCGGCTTGCAGAGCTATTCGGGCAAAAGACCTAACCTTTGGTTAATGGTTATCCCATACGATCCACCGTACAATATAGGTACGGTGGATTTTTATTTTCGTGGAAAGGAGGGCACGCACTTGAACAGAAGGTATCTCACAGCCGTCACGCCGCTGCCCAACCATGTTTTGCAGGTGGATTTTGTGTCCGGAAGCCGGCTTTTGTTGAACATGAAACCCTATCTGGACAAAATCCGGTTTCGCCCGCTGGCAGATGCGCGGGTGTGGAACAGCGCTGTGACTAACGGCATTTTTGTCCGCTTCGGCGATGTGGAGCTGAGCCATGATGAGATCTTGTCCATGGCGGAACAGGAGCATTGACTCCGTTTATCTGAAAAAGGAGAAGAAAATAATGAAACACTTAAATAAATATCTGTCTCTGGCGCTGGTGCTGTGCCTGATTCTTGCCGCCTGCGGCGAGAGCAACGAAGACTACAGCGATGACGGCAGCGACTACAATTTATACGGTGTTCCCGATTCCTTCGAGGGGCTGGTAAAAGACTCCGAGCAGATGTCGAACCTCTACCTCTACGGCGGTGCGTGGAAGGGTGAGGACGGCGGCACGCTGATCTCCGCCACCAACGACGATGGCGACGAGGTTCGCTTTGCGCTGTATGACTCGGACGAAGAGGTGACCGCCAGCGGCTTCATCCAGTTCGTGCCGGACTATGACTACGACTATTTCTACAATGAGCACGACGGCGTGGCCTACCGCAGCTGGTTCGACGAGGTCGGCGCCCTGCATGTGGCCGAGCTTGGCACCTTTACGCAGATGACCGGCGACGCACCGGGCGAGAATACCGGCGACATCGATTTTGAGATGATGGCGGGCACCTGGTATCTGGACGCCGAGGCGGATGCGCCCAGCATCCTTGTGTTTGACGAAAACGGCGGCTGGGAGCTGCTGGAGCGTCCCGGCGGCGACGGCGACCCCACCACGGTGGACAGCGGCACCATCGAGTTGGCCCCCGAGGACTCCGAGGAGATGTATCTCGCTGTTTCCTCCCAGTTCGACGATGTGGGTTATGAATTTACCCTCCTTGACCACGACACGCTGCGCTGGGGCAGTGAGTTCGAGTTTTATCAAAAAATGGCATAGCGGCTGCGGGAAGGAGAGAGATGAAAAAGCAACTTGACCTATTCTTGGCGCTGGCATTGTGTCTGGGCTTGACCGCCTGCGGCAATTCCGACGATGTGGCGGGAGAGGACTGGCGCACCACCGGCGTGGTGGTCGGCAGCGGCACCATCACCCACGACGGCGAGAGCGTAGATGTGCTGGTGACCGCAGACCCCAACAGCGCGGCCTTTTACCGGGATCAGGAGGAGCAGGTGCTGTTTGACAGCGTGGCCTTTCCCGAGACTATCGAGAACATCATCAGCAGCGCCTTCCAAATCTCCTTCGACGATCAGAACGGGGACGGAGAGAGCGACGTGCTGGTGGAGATCGGCCATGAGGACATGAGCAATACCACCATGCTCTGGCTGTGGGCCCCCCAGGAGCGCTATGTCTATCAGCCGGAGTACTCCAGCTTCCATGTGCCCGGGGTGGCCGGGCCGGAGGAGTTGATCGCATCCTATGTGGGACTTTGGGAGTATCAGGGGGAGAACCTATGGCTGCGTATCCGCGAGGATGCCACATGGGAATTTGTGAACGACCAGGATGATGTGATCGAATATGGCACGCTGTGGGTGGCTTCCGGTATGTGTTTGCGGACGTTCCGGAATGGCTGGATCTGCGGGACATCGACGGCATCCGCAAGTGGTTCACCGCCTCGCTGACCGGTATGGGTAATCTGCTGGATCTGATAACGGAAAGCCCCGCCTTGACCGACGGGACGGAATAAGGAGGAGAATATGGCAGAACAGAAAACGAACATGACAGATGAACAGTTGTCGCAGGAGCTGCGCAAAAGTAAGGGCAGCAAGCTGGGCGGCAAGATTCTCTCACTGCTGGGCGGGGTGATCGCTGTGGCGGGTATGATCCTGGGCGGCAACCTTGTACTGGTTGTCATCGGCGGCGTGGTTCTCGGCCTTGGGCAGATGGTGCAGGGCAAGTCCAAAGGCAATGCAAACCAGCAGACCTTTGAAGCCATCGCGCCAGATATTGTGGGCGCTGCTTTTGAAAACGTACAGATGAACCTCACACCGCATCTTTTGGACGCAGAGGACACGAACATTCCTCTGCCCGGACATACCTATTGCAGTGGCAGCGGGTATGTCCGTGGAATCTATCAGGGGCTGACCACAGAGCTGTGTACCGTCAGGCTGACGGAAGTCAGCGAGGTTCAGCGGGAGGAGACCGGCCTGTGGGAAAAGAACGAGCAGGAGGTCTACACCGGTCAGTGGATGCTGTGTCAGATGAACCGGGAATTCCCTACATGGCTGACCATCTGGCCGCGTGACAGGCTGGATCAGCTGCTTCGCGCCAAAACCATCAAAACGGGAAACGAGACCTTTGACAAACGATTCAATCTGAGCAGCGACGATGAAGCGGCAGCCCTTCGCATCCTGAATCCCGACCGCATAGAGCGGATTATGGCGCTGGAGGATTCCTCTTTCGGCAGATTCGCTGTAAACCTCAACCGCGATGGTAGGCTGTATCTTGCCGTTCACAGCGGACACGGCTTCTTTGATATCGGCAAAGGCCATGAGAATCCGACGCAGCTGCGGCAGCGCTTTGCCCGCGAACTGAAATGGTTCACGGATATGATCGACGCATTTCGCGACGTGTAAAGGAGGTGGACAGTATGCCTCTTTGGCTCGCTGCGACGCTGCTGGTACTGTCGCTGTCGGGGATTTTTCTCTCCCGCCGTTACTTGCGGAAACCGCTTCAATCAGTCTGCGTCATCCTCTGCGTCCTGCTGGCAGCAGCCTGCGCCGCTTATATCGGACTGACCCTTCTGTTTGTGGATGCGGTACAGAATCAGCCGCCGGTATCGTAAAAAGTCCCACCCATGGCAGCAGAACTTCCGATGTGTCGCAAATGACAGTCGTAGGTGGTGTTCCTGCCAGAGTTATCAAAACCGTTTCAGCGAAGGAGGAGGCAGAATGAAAGCTTTGGCAATCAACAGCAGTGCCAGAAAAGACGGAAATACTGCTGTTTAGTATTTCAGAGCAACAGCTTTTGCAACTGTTCTTAACTCCAATATTGCATCTTAACTGAAAAAGGGTTAAGATTGCAGGTGATGACACTGAAGTGGAAAAAGGGGGAAAATAAGCAATGCCGTTGCAAATGATCAGAAACGATATTACAAAAATGAGCGTTGACGCAATCGTCAATGCAGCCAACACGTCCCTTTTGGGTGGCGGCGGTGTGGACGGCTGCATTCATCGTGCGGCCGGACCGGAACTGCTTGCGGAATGCCGTACGCTGCACGGCTGCGAAACCGGCAATGCAAAAATCACAAAAGGATACCGCCTGCCCTGCAAATATGTGATCCATGCAGTCGGTCCGCGCTGGCGGGATGGCAGGCATCGGGAGCAGGAGCTTCTGGAATCCTGTTATCGGACATCTTTGAACCTGGCGAAAGAAAATAGCTGTCAGTCTGTAGCCTTTCCGCTGATTTCCTCCGGTGTTTACGGCTATCCCAAAGACCAGGCTCTGAAGGTTGCAGTCGATACCATCAGCGAATTTCTGCTGGAAAACGAGATGATGGTCTATATCGTTATCTTTGACCGAAAAACATATCAGATCAGCGGAAAGCTGTTTGATGACATCGCAGTGTACATAGATGACAGGTATGTGGAAGAACATACCGACAGGAGGGCAGAACAGAGACGGTGGTCCGAAGCATGGCAAGAGGAATCCTGCTTTGAAGCTGCATCTGTCCCGCTGCCGCCCGAAGCAATCTGTAAATCCTGCAGCAGTCAGTCTCTGGAAGAGGCGCTGGGGCAGATAGATGAGAGCTTTTCAGAAATGCTGCTTCGGAAGATTGAGGAAAGCGGTATGACGGATGCGCAGTGCTACAAGAAAGCAAATATTGACAGGAAGCTCTTCTCAAAAATTCGCTCGGATAGATTCTATAAGCCATCCAAACCTACGGTGCTGGCATTTGCCCTCGCTTTGGAACTGCCGCTTGCCCAGATGCAGGAGATGCTCGGCAAGGCAGGATTCACATTGTCCCATTCGAGTAAATTCGACATCATTGTAGAATATTTTGTCGAACGGGGAAATTATAATGTGTATGAAATCAATGAAGCACTGTTTGCCTTTGACCAGAGTCTGATCGGAGCATAAGGAAAAAGAAATGTCGCTTTCCATGCGACCACTCCGCAAAAGAAAATCGCTATACTATGGCTGTAAGGTACGAAACCGAACAACCATTTACGTGCGGAATGAGCCAAAGCTCGCGCTTGCTCGAAACCTTGGCGAATACTGCGACAGCGAGCCCGTAAGGGCGAGATCTTTTAGGAGGATAAGCATATGAGAAAGAATTTAACAGAGATCGTTTTTATCTTAGACCGCAGCGGTTCTATGAACGGACTGGAACGGGATACCATCGGCGGATTCAATTCTATGATTGAGCAGCAGAAAAAAACAGAGGGCGAAGCACTGATCTCAACGGTACTGTTTGACAATGTGAGCGAAGTCCTGTACGATCGTGTAAATGTAAAGGACATCCGACCAATGACCGACCGGGATTACACGGTTCGCGGATGCACGGCACTCTTAGATGCTATCGGCGGTGCGATTCACCACATCGGAAATGTTCATAAGTACGCAAGACAGGAGGATGTGCCGGAACATACCATGTTCGTAATTACTACGGACGGAATGGAGAATGCCAGCCGCCGGTACAACAGCGAAAAAGTGAAGCAGATGATCGAGCGGCAGAAAACGAAATACGGTTGGGAGTTTTTGTTCCTTGGTGCCAATATTGATGCGGTAGAGACCGCAAGCCAGTTCGGAATCGGTGCAGATCGTGCAGTCAACTATCAGTGCGACAGTGAAGGAACCGCGTTGAATTATGAGGTGGTCAGCGAAGCAATCAGCTCTGTCCGGTGCAGTGCCCCGTTGAACGCAGACTGGAAAAAGCGTATAGACGAGGATTACAAAAAACGTGGAGGAAAATAGAAATATGCAGGCGTATACCTACGTTTCAAAAGGAAAATTCGAATTATAGCAATCCCCGAAAATAATGCAAAAAATTCAGCACCGCAGAGCGTGAATTACTGCGTCACAGATTTTCGTCGTACCCCGGTACGCCTTCAAATCTGTTCCTTGCAATTCGCGCTCTGCAGTACTGCCTTTTTTGCATTATTTTCGGGTCTTGCTATAAGAGAGATGGTGTAATTAAGGTAGCAGTAGAATGCTAAAAGAAGATATAGATAATTCCAATCATTAATGTACTATATATGGTATGATAATGATTGGAATTTTGTTATAACAGGGGGGATTTCCAACCATTAGTATATACGATTCATGAAAAATCAGGTAAAATTATGTATAGGTAATTAAGGGATCGGTTTTATGCAGGTCTGTTGATGTTCGAGGCTCGGGATAAAAATCTTGGATATCCGGTATGACAGGGAAGGGGGCGGGAGTCTATGAAAAATTTAAAAAAACTGACGATTCTTCATTCGAATGATATGCATGGGGATTTTTTAGCGGAGCAGATCGATGAAAAACTGGTGGGAGGGGTGTCCTTCCTCTCCGGCTATGTGAATCAGGTACGGAAGCAGGAGAAAAATGTGATCTATGCGATTGCGGGAGATATGTTCCGCGGTTCTGTCATTGACTCAGAGTATAAAGGCGTGTCAACCATCGGCATTATGAACCTGCTGGGCCCGGATGTGGCGACAATCGGAAATCATGAGGTGGATTATGGACTGTCCCATCTTCTGTTTCTGGAAAAATGCGCAAATTTCCCTATTATTAACGCGAATTTCCATATCCGGGCAAACTGGAGGCGGCTGTTCCAGCCCTTTTACATTGCGGAAATGGACGGTATGAAAATCCTTTTCATAGGAATTATTACAGAGGACGTGTTGGCACAGACAAAGGCGGAAGAGTTGATAGGTTCCTTCGTGGACATCGGGGAGGCGGCCCAGGAGGTCGGAAATATCTGTAATGCGTACAATGCGATTGATATTGATTTTACAGTGCTTCTGACGCATATCGGATTTGAGGAAGACAAAAAACTGGCGGCTCTGCTGGATCCGGCCTGGGGTGTGGACGTGATCATCGGCGGTCATTCGCACACCCTTCTTACAGAACCTGCTCTGGTAAATGGAATCTATATTGTGCAGGCAGGAACCGGTACAGACCAGATCGGGCGTTTTGATATTATGGTGGATACGGATCTCAATGCAATCGATACCTTTACCTGGCAGCTTGTCCCGATCAACAATATCACCTGTCAGAAAGATGAAGAAATGGAGGAGTTCATCAATCATTACCGACGGGAGACGGACAAAAAGTATGACCGTATTGTGACCAGATTTACGAAATGTCTGACACATCCGGTAAGAAATCAGGAAACGGCGCTGGGAAATCTGATTGCGGATATCCTGCGGGACAGTCTGGGGATTGATCTGGCGCTGATGGGGTCCGGAGCAATCCGGAATTATGAACTGGGGCCGGTGGTTCATTATCAGGATCTGGTGGAATGTCTTCCTTATGATGAAGCAATGTATATGGTTCAGGTGAACGGAGTACAGCTGGAACGGATGCTGCGTTATATTCTGCGGGAAGAAGCGTTTGAGGGAGAGCATACAGAGTTTTATCAGTTTTCCCATGGACTGCATATCGTCTGGTCCCGCAGCCGGCAGGAGTTTCAAGTACTGACCCTGGAGGGAAAGGCATTGAATGAGCAGAAGCTATATTCCATTGCCCTGTCGAAATATCATTATATGAATATGCAGGATTTCCTGACACTGTCTCTGGAGGAGGTGAAGGCCAATGCACTTCCCCGCGTGCTGGCTACCTCCTGCCGGGATATTGTAGAAGAATATATGATGGTGAATCCGCACCTTTCCCGGGAGGTGGAGGGCAGGCTGGTAGTGAAATTATAGAAGAAAGAAGCAGTTGATTTTGCAGGAGGAAAACCATTGTTGTGCAAATAAATGTACAGCAGTGGTTTTTTGCGAAAAATGACAAATTTTTCACGGATAGGGTATACGTTTTTGAGAAAAAAAGGTATAATAAAGATAAACTTTCTGTTTGCGGAAAAAGAAAATGTGAAATGTGGGGGAATTTCTATGAAAAAAGGGAGGAACATCATCGGGCGTCTGGGGTATGGTCTGCTTGGCCTGATGGCTGTTATAAGCTTAGCCGGCTGCGGGAAGGCAACGGCCAGGGAACCGGTTACCGTTACTATCTGGCATGTCTATGGAGGGCAGGCAGAATCACCGCTCAATGATATGATAGCGGAATTTAATGAGACAGTGGGAAAGGAAGAAAATATCCAGGTACAGGTGGGAAGCGTCACCAATACCAATACAATCCATGAGAATGTGCTATCCTCAGCATTTGGGGATCCGGGAGCAGAGGATCTGCCGGATATGTTCGTTTCCTATCCGAAGACAGTGCTGGCATTGCCTGATGAGACGGCGCTGGTGGATTATCAGGATTATTTTTCTGAGGAAGAATTAAGCAGTTTTATTCCGGCTTTTCTCACAGAAGGACAGATCGGCGGCAGACAGCTGATTCTTCCCGTTGCGAAGTCCACGGAGATTATGTTTGTAAATGAAACGGCATTTAACCGATATGCGAAAGCCAGTGGAGCTTCTCTCTCCGATCTGGAAACCTGGGAGGGAGTTTTCCGTATGGCCGAGGATTATACCAGGTGGACGGATGAGCAGACACCGGATATTCCGGAGGATGGGAAACCGTTTTTTGTCCATGATTATCATTTTAACTATTTCCAGGTGGGCGTAGAGTCTCTGGGTGAGCATTTCTTTACGAAGGATGGAACCGAGCTTGTCTTTGGGCCGGCCTTTGAACGGGTGTGGACACCCTATGCCCAAGCGGCAGTGGAAGGCGGTATCTGGCTTCAGAGCGGTTATGCCACAGAACCGCTGCGAACCGGGGATTCCATCGTGTCCGTGGCCTCTTCTGCCAGCGTCCTGTATTATTCCGATACGGTGACCTATGCGGACAATACAACAGAGAAGGTGAATATGATTTCGATGCCCTGTCCGGTTTTTGAAAATGGGGAAAAGCTGGTGATGCAGCGGGGCGCAGGCATCTGTACGGTAAAATCTACTCCGGAACGGGAAAAAGCCTGTATCACATTTTTAAGGTGGCTGACAGATCCGGAGCGGAATGTGGAATTTGTGACACAGCTGGGATATATGCCGGTAAAACAGGAATCCTTTGAAAAATATCTTCCGGCAGCAATCGACCGGCTTCAGGATCCCATGTATCAGTCTCTGTACCAGGCATTTTTACAGACGCAGGAGCAATATATTTTCTATACGGCTCCACAGTATGATAGCTATCTGGATCTGGAAACCAGATTTGAAGATCTGGTCCGTCAGAAGCTCCAGATTGCGCGCCGTTCCTTCCTGGAAAGTCCGGAGCAGTCTCCGGAGGAGCTGGCAGAGACAACGCTGGAGAGCTTCAGGAAGGATTATCAGCAATGAAGGTAAGAAAGGCGGTGACGCAATGAGTCGCTTGTTTCAGAAGATCAGCTATTCGCTGCGTCACTGGAATGAGGTTGGCGTATCCATGCAGCGAAAGCTGACTCTGTACGTGGCCTGTATGGTACTGTTTGTATTTGCGGCAGGCGTAGTTGTGATTCAGAAAGCAGGGATTATGCCGGGATCGGAGCGTAATCTGGGAGAAGCACTGACGGTACAGCATCAGAATACTGTTTCAGCAATGACGAAGCAGATGGATCTTCTGACGGCAAGAAGTATCAGCCTTTCAGAAGAAATCACGCGGACCATGGAACAGGTGCTGATCGATAGTGGAAAATCATTTTCCGATCTCGATGACGATTCCGATCTGATTCTGGATCTGGAGAGTTCTCTGTATGGATCTCTGGAGTCGGTTTTGCGTTCCAATGCATGCAGTGGCGCATTTTTTGTGCTGGATGCCACTGTAAATACAAAGGCAGAATGTGCAGATACCTCTCGCATGGGAGTCTATCTGCGTTTTTCGGATCTGAAGGCCGTCGGAACGGCAAACCAGCATATGGTGTATTTCCGCGGGGCGGCTGATCTGGCCAGAAAAAAACAGATTCAGATGCATAATCGCTGGGATCTGGAGTTTGACACATCGCTGATTCCCTGTTATGATACGCTTCTGCATTTTAACCGCAGCCGTCTGGCAGAGGGAGCCGTCTGGACAGAGCGGTTCCGGCTGCGGGATACCTGGGAGGATGTGACGCTTCTATGCGTGCCGGTTCTGGATCAGAACGGAGAACCCTGTGGGATCTGTGGCGTGGAGCTCAGCCAGCTTTATTTTGTCCTGTCTTATCCGGCGGCAGAAAGCCGGTTCGGAAATATGGTTACTCTTCTGGTTTCCGGAGAGGGAAAAAAGTACGATTTGTCCAAGGCTATGATTGGAAATGCGGCAGGAACGTATCTGAAATCCTCCGGGCTGATAGAAATCCGGAGCGGGAAATACTATGAGACAGCCTCGACCGGTTCTACCCGCTATTTTGGATTAGCTACTCCGCTGGAGGTTCGCCTTTCCAGTGGTCAGACTCCTATGATTTTAACCTTACTGCCCGAGGACAGCTATCACCAGGCATCGCTTCGGAACCGTCAGCTCTGGTATGCGGGAACAGTTCTGTTTCTGATTCTGATTCTCCTTCTGGCCGGAGGGGTGTCCGGGCATTTTTCGGCTCCGATTGTGCGAAGTCTGAAAGCCATGCAGCTGGAGGCAACAGGAGAGGACGGGCAGAATACCGGTATCCGGTCGGGAATTTCAGAAATTGACGCACTGGTGTCTTTCCTGCAAACCAGAAGCCAGGAGCTGAAAACCAGTGATCTTCCGCCGGAGATTGAAACCATGCTGCAGGAGTTTAAGGATCGGGTGACAAGGCTGACACCTGCGGAATTACATATTTTTCAGATGTTTATCGAGGGCTGCGATGTTCAGACCGCAGCAGAACGGAGCTTTGTCAGCGTGGCAACGGTGCGAAAGCATAATACCAGTATCAACCGGAAGCTGGAGGTGTCCAACCGGGAAGAGCTGATGGTTTATGTTGATCTCTTCCGGCGGTGCGGACGGCTGGAGGAATTAAAAGACAGATAAGAAGAAAAAAGGAGAATCCGGATTACCGGGTTCTCTTTTTTATGAAATAAAATAGCTATAAAGCAGGAGTACGAAGTGCGGAGCAAGCTGGTATCATAGGTGTCAAAAGACTTTTTGGTACCTACACCACATCTATATATAGTATAAAAAATATTTGAACCACTATATATTGTATTCTAACCATTGGAAAGTTATCAAAATAGTCTGATATTCCAACCGTTCCCATATATTTTTTCTGTAAAAACTGATATGCTGATTTCAGATAAGAAACAACAAAACCAGAAATACAGATGCGAAAGGAAAGGAGATTTGTTTATGGGACTGATTAAAGCTGGTATGGGTGCATTAGGTGGAACATTTGCAGATCAATGGAAAGAGTTTTTCTATTGTGAAGCACTGGGAAAAGACGTTCTGGTAACAAAGGGCCAGAAGCGTATCACGGGCCGGTCTTCCAATACGAAGGGAAATGACAACATCATTTCCAATGGAAGCGGTATCGCAGTAGCAGACGGACAGTGTATGCTGATCGTGGAACAGGGAAAAGTCGTAGAGGTCTGTGCGGAGCCTGGTGAGTTTACATATGATACCTCTTCGGAGCCAAGTATCTTTGCCGGAAATCTGGGAGAGAGCATCCGTGAAACCTTTAAGGTAGTTGGAAAACGATTTACCTACGGCGGTGACACAGGAAAGGATCAGCGTGTTTACTATATTAACACCAAGGAGATGGGAGAAATTCTTTATGGAACCGCAACTCCGATTCCGTTCCGCGTAGTTGTAAATGAGGAACTGGGGTATAAACTGTCCGTGGATCTCCGTTGCAATGGTAACTTTACGTACCGTATCAGCGATCCGCTTCTGTTTTATACCAATGTCTGCGGCAACGTGGAAAGTGATTATGAAAGCGCAGAAATCGCGCCCCGCTTAAAAGGGGAACTGATGACGGCTCTGCAGCCGGCTCTGGCAACCCTTTCGGCGCAGAAGATTCAGTATTATGAGATTCCTGCTCATACACTGGAGCTCTCGGACGCTCTGAATGATGTTCTTTCTAAAACCTGGAAAGAAAAACGTGGTATCGAAGTGTTTTCTTTCAACATTAATTCCTTAAGTATTCCGGAGGATCAGCGCCTGAAGCTGACGGAGTGGGAAGAAAATGCTATGACGACCAATCCCAATACGGCGGCAGCCCGTCTGGTAGGCGGACAGATCGACGCTATGAAGGCGGCGGCAAACAACAACGCCGGAGCCATGACCGGATTTATGGGAATGGGAATGGCCATGAATGCAGGTGGAATGGGCGGCATGAACGCACAGAATCTGTTCGCAATGGGTCAGCAGCAGAATCAGGCGGCACAGCAGCAGGCAGCGGCACAGCAGCAGGCAGCCCAAAGCGCTCCACAGCCCGGGGCAAACAGCTGGAAGTGCCAGTGTGGAGCAACCGCGACCGGAAAGTTCTGTCCGGAGTGCGGCGCGAAAAAGCCGGAGCCGAAGATGGAGGCAGCGGGAAGCTGGAAGTGCGCCTGTGGAGCAACTGCGACCGGAAAGTTCTGTCCGGAGTGTGGCGCGAAAAAGCCGGAAGACAGCGATGGCTGGATCTGCTCCTGTGGAACTGTGAATAAAGGAAAATTCTGTCAGAACTGTGGTGCGAAGAAGCCGGCAGGAGCACTCTTATACCGATGTGACAAATGTGGCTGGCAGCCGGAGGATCCGACGCATCCGCCAAAATTCTGTCCGGAGTGCGGCGACCCGTTTGATGATGGAGATGTTACGAACTAAACCATTACATCATTTTCAAAATAACGATGTAATGGAAGGACAACAGGAAGGGAGGTTTCTATATGGGATTCTTTGATAAAAAGTATTGTGATGTGTGTGGAGAAAAGATAGGGCTTCTTGGAAACCGTAAGCTGGAGGACGGAAATCTCTGTAAGGAATGCGCGTCTAAGCTTTCCCCGTTTTTCTCTGATAGAAAATCCTCTACGGTTGAGGAGATTAAGCAGCAGCTGGCCTACCGGGAGGAAAACCGGCAGCAGCTGGCAGGCTTTCGGGCGACCCGCATAATCGGCGATCGGATGAAGGTTATGGTAGATGAACTGGGAAACCGCTTTATTGTCACTTCTTCGAACGATATTCTGAAGGCGAATCCGGATATCATTTCTATTTCCGATGTGATCTCCTGTAATCTGGATTTGAAGATGGAAGATACGGAATTGAAGCAGAAAGATGCACAGGGGAAGGAGGTCAGCTACAACCCTCCCAGATACTGCTATTCCTACAATTTCTTTATCGAGATTTCTGTAAGAAATCCTTGGTTTAGCCAGATTCGTTTTCGTCTGAATTCCAGTGATATCGAGATTGTGGATGAATTTACCGGTGCCGGAGTGGGAAGGATGATGGGCAGCCGCCGCCAGAGTATGGTGCATCCGGAGTACAATATGGAATATCGCAAATATCAGCAGATGGCAGATGAAATCGTGGCAGTATTGTCAGGGCAGCCGACGGCGAGAGGAATGGCGGCTTCTGTGATAAACCAGATGGCAGATGGTCAGGGATTGGTAGGTGCAGTGGTATCCGGTCTGGGCGCAGGCATGGCAGGAACCGGCATGATGCAGGGGCAGAATGAGAACATGATGCAGAACGGAACTATGATGCAGAACGGGAACATGATGCAGAACGGGAACATGATGCAGAATGGAAATGTGATGCAGAATGGAAACATGATGCAGAACGGAAACATGATGCAGAACGGAAACATGATGCAGAATGGAAACATGATGCAGAATGGAAATGTGATGCAGAACGGGAACATGATGCAGAACGGAACTATGATGCAGAATGGAAACATGATGCAGAACGGAAACATGGCACAGAACGGCAGTTGGGTTTGTTCCTGCGGCATGACAAACACCGGAAAGTTCTGCCAGAATTGTGGAACACCAAGGGACGGCAGAGACAGAATTCGCTAGAGCGTATTTGAAAAAGGCTTTTCGTAAGCTGTGAGTCCCATTTTGTGGGAGAGTTTGTCCATATGAGGCGGTTGAAGCGGGTTACGGCAACCAAATGGGGTTAAATATTGCAAAGTGGGGCTTGCAGATTGCGGAAATGGAAAAAATTTTATCAGTAAAGGAGGCGTGGAGAATGAAAAAAAGAAAATTTATGACAGCGATGCTTGCGGCAGTGCTGGCGCTTAGCCTGGCGGCTTGCGGCGGAGAAAAGAAACCTGCAGACACAACCGACACCACAGATACCTCACAGACTGATACTTCGCAGACTGACAGCTCGCAGACCGACAGCTCGCAGACCGATACTTCGCAGACAGAAAAGGAGCAGCCGGAAGCGGAGTCTGCAGAGGCTGAAACGAAGATTCCGGAGAATGCCACAGAAATTTTGCTGACAAATCCGAAAATTCAGGCGCAGGCAAAGTTCTATTTCCCAAAGGAAGCGAAGGAATGGGAAACAAAGTGTCTGAGCAAAAGGGATCCGGTCAATGTACCTCAGAGATATGTGTATCAGTCAGAAAATGCAGATGGCGTTTCGTTACGGGCGGATATCCGGCTGACAGCCACATTAACGGCGACGCTGGCCGCGATGCTGGAGAATGAGGAGGCGGAGAAGATACAGGTTCAGAATTACCCGGCAATTTTGGAAACCACGAATACCTCCTGGCAATACACCATTGATCTGGGGACGTTTACAGAGGGACTGAATCTGTATATAAATGCTAGCTTTGAAGGCGGAAATGAGGAGTTTGCCAATATAAAGGAACTGGCGGATGTCCGGGATATGTTTTTGGAAACCCTCACAGTAACCACGGATTACGAAGGCAAAGAGGATCGCAGCGGGCGCAAATATCAGGGCGTTGGTTTGTGTTCCCTTCCGGATACTATGGAATATCATGGAGAGAACGTTGAAGTTATGCAGGTTCTCGATGAATATCATATATACAGTCTGAAGACAGAGGTATATGATTCGGATCCGATCCCTACAAGAGTGACAGCAATGATCAGCGGTACGATCAACAATGCCTCTCTGGAAATGGAAGGATATCAGGAATACACCATTGCCGGATATTCCGGAATCATGAAACAGACGGAGTTCTATGGATACGTGAGCAGTTTTCTGCGTCTTAAGATAAATGAGGGTACCAATTATGATGTGTACGCGATCACGTATGTGAACGATGATGAGCTGACGGATCCGGTGGCGCTGGCAGCGGCTGTGAAGGAGATGAAGGACGATCCGGATACCTATTACCAGAAGTCATTGGAGCTACTGGAAGCTATGCTGACCGCGGCGGAATTCAGAGAGCCGGTTGAAGCGTGGTTTGAATAAATCCAGGCAAAGAAAAGGGGGATTGGAGCATGAAACAGCACAAACGTTGGTTATATCTGCTCCTGGCCGGAGGGATACTCCTTGAAGTTTCAGCCTGTACGCAGAAGGAGCCTGTGGCTCCTTCTGCGCCGGATCATATCATTCTGGAAGACTATGAAATCCGTTACAAGGGCTTTACCGTGATGCAGGATATCAACGAGAACCCAGCGCTGGTCATAAACCTGGATTTTACAAATAATGGGAAAGAGGCAACATCTTATCTCTGGGCAGTATCAGAAAAAGCATTCCAGGATGGGATTGGCCTGGATGTGGCAACGGTATTTTCTGATCCGGATTCCTATGATACGGTTACAAAAGCACAGCTGACGGAAATCGTGCCGGGAAAAACGATTGAGGTGAAATCGGCCTATGTTCTGCCGGACAGTGATGCCGAAACCGTAGAAGTGGAGTTTTCCCAGAATCCGGGAAAGAAAAAGGGCAAACTGAGCATTGATTTAACGAAAGCCAGGTAAGGAAGGAGAACAGGAGTATGGCTAATATTCAGGAATATAAATGTCCCTGCTGCGGCGGAGCCATTGCTTTTGACAGTACAATTCAGAAGATGAAGTGTCCTTACTGTGACACAGAATTTGAGATGGAAGCACTGCAGGGGTATGATGAAGTCTTAAAGCAGCAGGAGCAGGGTGACGATATGACGTGGGATACCACGGCAGGAGGAGAATGGCAGGATGAAGAGGCAGGCGGACTGCGTACATACCAGTGTAAATCCTGTGGAGGAGAGATCGTGGGAGACGAAAACATGGCGGCATCTTCCTGTCCGTACTGCGGAAATCCGATTGTACTGATGGGACAATTTGCCGGGGCGCTCCGTCCGGATTATGTAATTCCGTTTAAGCTGGATAAAAAGGCGGCGAAGGCGGGGCTGATGAAGCACCTGAACGGAAAACGCCTGCTTCCGAAGATTTTTAAGGATCAGAACCATATTGACGAAATCAAAGGCGTATACGTGCCCTTCTGGCTGTTTGATGCAAGCGCGGACGCCACGATCAGCTATCAGGCAACAAAACAGCGAACCTGGAGTGACAGCAGTTATGATTATACAGAGACACAGTATTTCATGCTGAACCGGTGTGGAAGCATTGGATTTGAGCGGGTTCCGGTGGACGGCTCAACTAAGATGGAGGATGAACTGATGGAATCCATTGAACCCTTTGATTTTCATGAGGCAGTTCCCTTCCAGACAGCATATCTTGCCGGCTATATGGCGGATAAATACGATGTGTCCGCAGAGGAAAGCATCGAACGTGCCAATACCCGTATAAAAAAATCAACGGAGGATCATTTCCGATCTACGGTAAAAGGATATGACGATGTAAGTGTGGGTCAGAGCAGTGTGCAGCTTCATGGCGGAAGTATCAAATACGTGCTGTATCCGGTGTGGCTCTTAAATACTACATGGAATGGAAAGCAGTACCGGTTTGCCATGAACGGACAAAACGGAAAATTTGTCGGAGACCTTCCGGTGGATCAGGGAGCGGCAAGACGCTGGATGATTCTTACAACGGCGGCGGTCACAGCGGGAGCCTATGGCATAAGCTGGCTGTTATGGCTGGCAGGTATTTTATAGAAAGGGGAGTAGGACAGATGAAAAGGATGCTGAAACAACTTACGGGTATGATAGCTGCCGTACTTCTGGCTGTATCGTCTTTCCCCATTGAGGCAATGGCTGCCGGAGGATTTGCCAGGGAATATGAACGATTGATGGATATGGCAGATCTGCTGACCGAAGAGGAAGAGGAGGAATTGATTGCCACACTGGATGAAATCAGTGAACGGCAGAATCTGGAGATTGTAGTGGTTACGGCGGAGAATCTGGAAGGCTACAGCGATGGACAGGAGTATACCGATGATCTGTATGAATACTGTGATTTTGGATATGGGGACGGGAGAGACGGAATCATGCTGCTTCTGGATATGGACGGCAGGGACTGGTACATTTCCACACAGGGCTATGGAATCACAGCCTTTCCAGATGCAGCCATTACTTATCTGGGTAATGAAATGAAGGAGGATCTTTCCGCCGGAAATTATGCTGCTGCGTTTCGGATTTATGCGGCAGACTGTGATCAGATGATTACACGGGCCAGGGATGGCAATCCGTTTTCCAAGAAGGATCTGCCCCATGAGCCCCTGTCGCCGCTGGTACTGCCGATCTGTCTTGTAATCGGTCTGGTGGCAGGATTTATTACCGTAAATTCCATGAAGGCGAAGCTGAAAACGGTACACAGTCAGAAGGCAGCGGCAGACTATGTGAAAAAAGGAAGTATGCAGCTTACAGCCCAGCAGGATCTCTTCTTATATAACAAGATTGATCGGGTGAAAAAAGAGGAAAAGAGCAGCTCCGGAGACAGCACGACCCACAAATCATCTTCCGGCACTACCCATGGCGGAGGCCGGGGAAAGTTTTAAGTTCAGAATCCGGAGGTCAAGGAGGAATGACAAATGGGAAAAAAAGGAAACCTTGGAAAAATGAAAGGGATGCTTCTGATGGCACTCCTGCTGTTCTGTGCATTCCTTACCGGCTGCAGTCTTCTGGATATCAAAGACGGCGGGCTGGGTATGACCAATCCGGATTATGTGGAGCCGGAGAAGGACGAAACCGATGAAGAAAATCCGGAAAAGGCGCAGTATGAAAAGGATCCGTATGAAAAGTATCGGTCTGAAAAGAATCAGCATGAAAAGAATCCGGATGAAGAGGCGCAGCCTGAAGAGGATCAGGCAGCTTCCTGGCTGTCAGAGTCTGGAGGACAGGCACTGGCAGAGGAGCAGGAAAGTCTCAGAGATTACGGGGCAGTTTTAGGCGCCGCGTTTCTAGGCTATACGGCAGATTACAGCTTTCCGGGAAAACAGAAACAGAGAGAAGAGACGTATCCGTATCTGGAGGGAATTCCGGCAGAGCGGATTATAGAATACGAGGGAGACGAGTGGTATGTGATTCTTCCGGAAGCTGCGGACTGGAGTATCTCTGTGGAAGCCTGCAATTGGAATGAGGATTTCACCGATATCAGCGTAGGGGAGCTGCTTTGGGAAGGCACAGACGGACTTCCTGTAATTTTACGGTGTAATCTTAGCGATTTACATTCCAATGTACGAATCACAGCCAGAAAAGGAAGCCGGGAAGTTTTCTGGTATCCCTATTACCTTACTTTTGCGGGCGAAATCGAACCGACAGAGGAAGTCATGCAGCTTGTATCAGGCTCCTACATGCCAGAGGAGGGATATCTCTATGGAATGGAAGGAAGCTGGTATTGTGATTCTGCTGAAACAGACGCAGGCGAACCCTATTTTTACAGTGTTACCTTCCTGACAGGTGAGGATGGTTTCCCGTTGGATATGTGGTATTATGGAGGTTTTTTGAATGAAGGGGTGGAGGAAATCTGCTTTTTCTGGGATGGCTCTTATGCATATGGGGATTCGCTTGGGGAGTCGCTGGAATTCTGGCTGAATACGCCGGACGGAATCCGAAGCGGTACGATTTGGCTGAATCTGGAAGGAGATTATCTGAGTATTCAGGAAATGGAAGGAGATGCCTTTTTCCCATTTACAGGCGGGTCGGTGGAAACATTCTATCTGCGTCCTGAAGCAGAGCCCGGGGAGAATGGTGATTTTTCCGGTAACGAGATGGATTTACTGCTTGCGCAAGCAGAGGTTCAGGAAAAATTGAACCAGGGTATGGCAATCCGGGACGTGGACGGTATGGACACCGTACAGGGAGAGGCCTGTGTACTCTTTGCACTCGGGACAGAGCATCCGGATCAGTTTGTAGCGGAATATTATTATGCGGTATCCTCTTCCGGAGCCGTTTACCGAATGGATGATCTGACCGGAGAATGGGAACCGGTTTAACCGTAACAGAGGAGGATAGGGTATGGAGCAGGAAAAAATTATGACAATTCACTGTGCCAGCTGCGGAGCACCGGCCCAGTACGATATTGTGAAACAGAATTACCACTGTCCGAACTGTGGAGAAGATACAGGAACAGAGATTCCGTTAAAAAAGCTCCGGGAGTTTCGAAGTCTTACGAAAACATTGCTGGAGCAGGAGCTCCCGGACAGTCAGACGATCGCCTGCGAGTGTCCAAACTGTGGGGCACGGGTGATTGTGAAGGAACACGAGGTAACAGAAACCTGTATTTTCTGTCAGTCTAAGATTCTGCGCTCGAATGTGCAGATGCGAGAAGGCTTTCCGGAAATGGTGATTCCCTTTCGGTTGAATCGGAAGCAGGCGGAAAAGCAGCTGGACGAATGGGTGGAGAAGCATTCCGATAAGAAGGAATCGGAGATCCTGAAGGAAAACAGGAAAAAATTAAAGGGAATTTATCTGCCGTATGAGCTTATACGCGGTCCGATCCGCTTCAATGTGGCAAGGGATAATTCCGACAGGCGGTATACCTGTGGAGGATTTCTGGAGCATGTGGCGGTCAACGTAACGGAACGCTGCAATAACCTGCTGCTGAATGGAATGGAGCCATTTCTGTGGGAGGATCTGGAACCGTTTCAGTTTGGATATATTGCCGGTCATGCGGCGGAGGTCCCGACTGCGGACGGCGAGGAGCTGAGGCGGCGTGTATTTGAAGAGGTGGCGGAGGAGTATCGCCCAACCGTGGAGCGCACGATGCAGACAACCGGTTTATCCTTATCTCCGTCTACAGATGCGCTTCTTCGGATGCCCGCATTCCTGCCGGTTTATTTCCTGGATTGCGGAGACGTCCAGGCAGCGGTAAATGGGCAGACAGGAAAGGTATCTGTGCTGGCCGCAAAGGAAACCAGAACGTATCCCTGGGTGATTGAACCGCTTCTGGGGACGCTGGCTGTGATGATCTTTATCTTCTTTGCTTTCCGCAATTATGGCGGAGTGCCCATGGATCCGAAGGAGCTGTTTGAGCTGGTGGGCATGGCCGGACTGTTGGCGGCGTTGATTCTCTTTACGATATTCAGTAAAGGAAGAGAGGCCAGAGTCCGGAGAAAAATTTATAAGAGTATCAGTGAGGAAGAAAAGAAAAATCCGGGGGAGACGATGGAACCGGTCTTTTTTGAACAGATCCAGGGTCAGGAGATTCCGGTACGGCTGGGCTTTTATTCCGGCGGGCGTATGGTGAAGATTGCGCTGATTCTGCTGCTTACCAATCTGTCACCCAGTATACTGGCATGGCTCTTCACGGCGGTTTCGTGTATCGGAACCGGAGACTGGGCGTTGCTTGGGCAGCTGGATTATAGCTACAATGTGGTCTGGCTGTGTCTGTCCCTGCCGGTTTCCGTGGCCGGGTTTGTTGTATTCGGCCGAATCGAGATTTATGATTCACCGGTTATCTTCCGGATTCTGGAAAATGGAGGACGAAAACGGATCCGGGTGAAAAAGGAGAACAGGAAGACGCTGCACATGCGTTGGAGGACAGTCCGCAATACGATAGGAAACTGGGCGTTCCCCTTTTTGATTGTATTGCCGCTGTATGCCATGACAGTTTATATGATTATGAATCCTTATCCTAAGAGGAAGGAGCAGACAGGAAAGGGGGAACGGAGATGAAAAAGAACTCAAAAACAGGCGCAGTGATACTGATAGCGCTCGGTTTGCTTTGCGCTGTCTCTACAGTGAAATCGTGTGGTACAAAGCGTGCGGCCATTCAAGAAAAAGTGGATGATGTGGTATATGTGGGACAGGGCAGCTATGATCCGGCAAATGACGGAAAGGTTGTGATTGTCTGCGGAGAACTGAAGATTTTGGAACAGGCCTATGATGACGAACTGGGACTTACGATCGATGCTCCCCGCGCCATGCGAAGCGCAAAAAAAATGAAGCTGAAAAAGTGGAATCTCCCGGCAACAGAGGAAAATATGGAATGGAATTCCGATCTGGGCGTGGGCGGGATGGAAATCTTCCAGGGTAAAGCAGATGTGGGAGCTTATCATCTGTCCGAGGAGTTTATCGACAATCTTATGCTGGGAAAAGAGTACGAATTTGATGAGGAGATGCTATCGGAGGCAGGACTTGCGATTCTCACAGACCGGAAATACCGCGGAGAGAAGTTCATCGGAACCCAGCGAATGGGCCGGGGCGTCTTCGAGGAAGGCGATCGGCGTTATCAGTATTCCGTTCCCCAGCAGAGCGATGGGGATATGGTGACGGTAATCGGCATTCAGGAGCAGGATACCCTGACCTATGTAAAGGGGGCTACCCCCAATATGCTGAGCGGAGAACTGGACCAGAAAACCGCGCTCAAGAAAAGCGGAATGTCCTCCGGCGGAGTCAGCATTTTCCGGCTCCTTCTAACGATTTTACTTCTGGCAGCCGGGGGTGGAATGCTGTTCAGAAAACAGGAACAAAAGAAAGATAGAAATAGCTTATGAAAAAAGGAAAGACAGGCTGGATATTGCTTGTGGTATTTACTGCGTGGGCGGCGCTGATCACAGGCTGCGGAAAATGGCCCGGAAATAGGCCGGAGAAAGAGCCAGAAGAGACGACAACGCCGCTTCCAAAGATTCAGGAACTGACGTATTATATGCACGGAACGATGATGGAACCGATCTGGAGCGTAAGCCTGATCCGGCAGGGGGAAGAAGCGCTGGTACGGGTGGAGCCCTGGGATAAAGAAGAGGAGGAGTTCTACGATTATCCGGCGGAGGCAGAGCTCCTTGAGAAAGCCCGTGCGATTCTGGAGACCTATGACGTGGCGTCCTGGGCCGGCTTCCGCGGAAGGGATCCCAATGTCTCAGATGGATATTCCATGAGGTTCCAGGTGAAATTTACAGACGGAAGCAAGATAGAAGCATTCGGTGAAAATCAGTTTCCTAAAAATTGCCGCGATGTTTTCTCTGAACTAAATGATCTGACGGCCGAAGCGAGGAATAAATTTACGGAAGAGGAAAACGGTTAATGCAGTGCTTTTGAGGGACAAACTTTCGTGCATTCATAGCAGAGAATACACTCTGTTCCGTTTTTCCGCTTGCGGGTTTCCTTATTAACCTCCACGTTCATGGGGCAGACCTGCAGACACTTCCCGCAATGGACGCACTTATCCTCATCGCAGTGGACGCGCAGAAGAGAAAAATAGCTCATAGGTTTGAGAAAAACCGTAATGGGGCACAGATACTTGCAGAATGCCCGATTATCTTGAAACAGGAAGGCAAACACAATACCGACAAGGTAATAAAGCGTATTTCCGGCCAGGAAAAGCCAGAACATGATTTGTTCCAGATGTGCCACCTGCATCAGAAACAGACCGGACACTAACGCCAGAGACAGAAGAAACATCACATAGCGAAGGATGCCAAGCTTTTCTTTTCGTGGCTTCTGCGGCTGATTGTAGGGCAGAAAGTCCAGCACCATAGCTGTCCAGCAGGCGTAACCGCACCAGCCACGCCCAAAAAGCAGCGGTCCGAAAATTTTTGCAACCGCGTAGTGAATGGTCGCTGCTTCAAAAACGCCGAGAAACAGGTAGTACCAGAAGCCTTCCATCTGCATATTTTCACGGGAAATCACGCCAAGGTACAGCAGCATATAGCTGCCAACAGCCAACTGGACAAAATGCCGGGCATACCGTTTTCCGGCGGTAAACAGTGCCGTTCCAAGCCCAAGACAGGCTCCGATGTAGCTGAAATTCAGCAGATAGAAAAAATTGTCCTTTGTGAGCCAAAGCGTAACTGCCACTGCCTCAAACAGCAGAAACAGCAGCATAGATGGCACATATTTGTGAAGTCTGTGATAGATTCCCATTATTCCTTTGCTCCTCTGTTTTCTTGTTATTCCTCAGTATAACAGAGAAATGAAAAAATAGTAACCAGATTCTTGTAAAACATCTGCAAAAAAGTGAAACGGCTACAGGCGCAGGACGGTTTTAGGACCGCCTGCGCCTGTAGTCGTTTGGAGTCATTCCAAACTGTTTTTTAAAAGCTGTCTGAAAGTGGCTCTGACTGGAAAAACATAAAAAAGTACTGATTGTACTGATTGGTTTCTTTGTGAATTGAAGAAGACGGCGTCCCTCCTCGAGCTTACAGCGGAGAATAAAATCGCTGACGGTAAATCCAAGCGTTTCCCTGAAATACGTTGAAAAATAGGATTTACTGAAGCCTGCATATTGTGCAACATCTCCGACGGTAATGTGCTGATTGGTGTTTTGCTGGATGTACTGAATTGCCATTTGCAGGCGCTCATCGGTAGAGGTAGGAGTCTGTGCCTGGGCTACTTTTTCTGTAAAGGTATAAGGCATTTTGTCTAAAAGCTCGTACAGGATATCAGGATCGTTCGTCTGTTCTGCAAGCAGAATGAAATGGTCAGAAAGTTCATAGGCAGTATCATATTCGAGACCACCATCTATGGCGGCGCGGGTACAAAGCGTTGTACTTATAATAATATTGTTTTTCAATTGCCGGATAGCGTTATCGCCGGTAACACCTGTGTGAAAATTATCATCATTAAACTGAAGGGATTGAAACCCCTCCATATTTCCGGTTCTGACAAGCTTTAAAATAGCCTCTTCCAGTACATAGGATTTATTGTACACATAGTTCTCTTTTTTGTCGTAGCTCATCTGAACAATTTCGGGAGACAAAGCTTTCGGTGAGGCTTTGCCTGGAAGAAAATCGGAGGGCGTCTTCATTTCTTCATAAATACAGTAATTGATGAAAACCAGCTTTGAAATCAGGGATAATTTGGAAATATGTGGAATCCTTTTCAAAAAATCATGAAATTCCTCTTTTTGTTCATTTGAGATAACATAATCACAATACATCCTAAGAAGGGTTTCTTTGGAATAGGGAACATTTGAAACCGGACCGATGATAAGATACTTTGTGATGTCAAAATCCAGTCTCAGACAAGCAAAATAAACGCCATAATCTGTGGCACAATAGGATACCCGATCCGGTTTGGAAACCAGAAGATCAATATATTTCTGCGGCGGAAATGTCAGTGAAGTCTGTGGCGGAACACAGGAGTCAAAATGATGGTCTGCATAGATATACATGGGAATATTGTTATCGAAATAATACATACTTAAAAAGTTTTCCATATTATAGTTCTGCTTCATGGTAGGGTGATCCTTTCTTTGCATGATATCGGAATCAAAACAGCTTTGATATCCGATTACTGTGTGCTTTGCGCTCACGCAGCCTTGATCTTTATGGTTATAGTAATGAAAACAGAGCAGAATGTCAATTGAAAACAGTGTAAATATATAAAAAATAGTACAAAAATGAAATACTTGTATCAAAAGGACAGTTATAATTTCAGTAAAATCAAACGAGAGTGAGATGTGAATGGAGGTAAAGCATGACAAGAGAGGAAATAGGTAACCTGATTTCCCAGATGACATTAGAAGAAAAAGCCGGCATGTGTTCCGGAGCGGATTTCTGGCATCTTAAGGGAATCGAACGACTGGGAATTCCATCTGTTATGGTCACGGATGGCCCTCACGGAATCAGAAAACAGGCAGAAGGCGGAGATCATCTTGGAATTAATGAGAGTGAGAAAGCAGTCTGTTTTCCGGCAGGCTGTGCCACAGCAGCAAGCTTTGACAGAGAATTGATCAAAAGACAGGGAGAAACAATCGGGCAGGAATGTCAGGCAATGAAGGTAAGCACGATTCTTGGACCGGCAATGAATATAAAACGTTCTCCTTTGTGCGGACGCAACTTTGAATATTATTCAGAGGATCCCTATGTATCATCTGAACTGGCGGCTGCATTCATAGAAGGTGTGCAGAGCAAAAATGTCGGAACAAGTGCGAAGCATTTTCTTGCAAATAATCAGGAAAAACGGCGTATGACAAATTCTTCCGATGTAGATGAGAGAACGCTTAGAGAAATTTATCTGGAATCTTTTGAGGGAGCGGTAAAAAAAGCAAAGCCGTGGACGATTATGAGCTCTTATAACCGGATCAATGGCGAGTTTGCAGGGGACAGTCCTGAGTTTCTCACAAAGATACTGCGCGACGAATGGGGATTTGACGGGTATGTGGTATCGGACTGGGGAGCAGTGAACGATCGAATCAAAGCTTTAAAAGCCGGACTTGACCTTGAGATGCCTCACGGAAGTGACGAGAACGATGAAATGATCGTAAAGGCTGTTGAAAGCGGAGAGCTGGATGAAAAAATACTGGATCTTACCTGTGAGAGAATTCTGGATATTATATTCAGATATACAGAAAACCGTGATGAAACAGCTGTATTTGACTATGAAAAGGATCATGAAACAGCAGCAGAGATTGAGAGTGAATGTATGGTTCTGCTGAAAAACGAGAACCAGATTCTTCCATTGTCCGGTTATAAGAAAATAGCATTTATCGGAAAATATGCCAGGACACCAAGATATCAGGGAGGTGGAAGCTCTCATATTAACAGCTGGAAGGTAGAATCAGCGCTGGAAGCGGCAAAAACAATTCCGGAACTGGCCAATGTAACGTTTGCAGAAGGATATCAGGATGAAAAGGATGAAGTTGTAAAAGAACTTCAGGATGAAGCCGTTAAAACAGCGTCTGATGCAGAGGTTGCAGTTCTGTTTCTTGGACTTCCGGACAACTTCGAATCAGAAGGATACGACAGAAAGCATATGAATCTTCCGAACTGCCAGAACGAACTTGTGCAGAAGGTTCTTGAAGTACAGAAGCATGTGGTAATTGTGCTTCATAACGGCTCTGCCGTACTGATGCCATGGAAGGATCAGGTAGATGGTATTCTTGAGGCTTATCTAGGTGGAGAAGCAGTTGGAAGAGCTGTTGCAGAGGTTCTTGCAGGAATCAAAAATCCTTGCGGACGTCTGGCAGAAACATTTCCGCTTCGTCTGGAAGATACGCCCTGTTATCTGACATATGGAAAAGGTTATGACCATTCGGATTACAGAGAAGGTGTGTTTGTAGGATATCGTTATTACACATCCAGAAAGATGGAAACAGCGTTCCCGTTCGGACATGGTCTGTCTTATACAACATTTGCGTACAGTGATCTTCAGGTCAGTAAGAAAGAAATGTCTGACAATGAGAGCGTACAGGTAAGTGTTAAAGTAAAGAATACCGGAAAACGCGCCGGTAAGACAGTAGTTCAGCTCTATGTAGAGGCACCGGAGACAGAGGTTGTCCGTCCGGTCAGAGAACTGAAAGGATTTGAAAAGATTTTCCTGGAAGCAGGAGAAGAGAAGACCGTTACGTTTACACTGGATAAGAGAGCGTTTGCTTACTGGAATACATACATTCATGACTGGTATGCAGAGGAAGGCTCTTATCAAGTGATGATTGGTGAAAATGCAGACCAGATGTGTGTGGGAGAAGAGATCACAGTGCATCCTGCAAAAGAACTTCCGAAAACATATTCCTTGAACACTTGCCTTGGTGAACTGCTGCGTGATCCAAAAGCACAGGCCGTGATGGGACCTTTCATGCAGGGAATGGCACAGAATGATGCGGCAAAAGATATGGCAGAAGCACAGGAAAAGGATACGTCGGGAGCTGTGAATCAGGAAATGATGGCAGCCATGATGGAAGGCATGCCGCTTCGTCAGCTTCTTAGCTTTGTTCCGGGAATCAGGCGAGAGATGCTCGAGCAGATGGTAGATGCGCTGAATCATTAGAAATTGTTCTTTACGACAAGAGGTAAAGAATGGTATAAAGAAAATGTAAGAGGGGATACAAAATGGCTAAAACAAAAAAAGAACTTGGTCTGGACTCGATGGGAGTCCAAAAATCAATGAGACTGACAGACTATCTCGGTGATGGTCTCGGACAGCTGCCACTGAATATTATGAGCTGCCTGGTCGGACAGATGACTTACTTCTATACAGAGAAGGTTGGACTTGCAGCAGGAATGGTTGCTACCATGCTTCTGATTGCAAAAATTTTCGATGCATTTTCAGATCTTGCAATGGGAAAAATCATGGATGCAGGGAAATCGCCAAAGGGAAAATGTCGTCCCTGGTTTTTGAGAATGGCAATTCCGGCATTTGTATCTGTCATTTTACTGTTTACCGTACCTAAAAACATGGGAAGTGGTTTACAGGCAGCATATGTACTCATCACGAATGTATTGCTTACGGCAATTGTATATACAGCAGCGGCAATTCCCTACGGAGCTTTGATGGCAATCCGCACGGAAAGCTCTGAAGAACGTGGAAAAATGGGAATCTTCCGTGCAGCATTTGGATATATCGCAGGAATGGTAATTGCAATCCTTCTGATTCCAATTACAAATATGCTTGGCGGAACACAGAGCGCCTGGATTAAAGTGGGAGTTATCTTTGGTCTGATTTCCCTGGTTTCTCTGCTTATTCTTTACAAGGTATCAAAAGAAAATGTGCAGATAGCAGAAAAAAGTGAAGACGAGAATGTACCGTTTGTAGAAGGAATCAAAATGCTTTTTAAGAATAAGTATTGGGTTATCATGCTTGTGCTTCAGTTCTTAATGAACATTTCGTATAGTTTAAGTACATCCGGTGGTACCTATTATGCAAAATATATCCTTGGAAATGATAACATTGTTGCGCTTCTCGGAGCAGTCGGACTGATTCCGACATTCCTTGGTTTCATTCTGACGGGACCGATGGCATCTAAATTAGGTATGACAAAAACATGTATGATTTCCTGCGCAATGGGAGCAGCAGCCTGCCTGGTGAGAGTATTTACCCCATATAGCCTTATGACATGCGTTGTGGGCGGAGCAGTGACAACCTTTGCTAATATTCCGTTGATGTGTCTGTTTGGACCAATGGTAAATAACTGTGTTGAGTACAATGATTACAAATTCGGCAAACGTATCGTAGGTATGACAAACAGTGCCAACTCTTTCGGAATGAAGATCGGATCCGGCATCGGAGCATCCTTGATTGGATGGCTTCTGGCAGCAGCCGGTTACAAAGCAGCACTTGAAACACAGCCGGCAGCTGTAGATACAGCAATCTTTGCTTTTGGTATCTACATCCCGCTTGCACTTTTCGTAATCATGTTCATTCTGCTTCTGAAAAATGACCTTGAGAAGAGATATCCGGAGATTATGGCAGAATTACAGAAGAGAGAAGCTGCAAAATAGAGAATAAATAGTAATATGAAGGGACGGAGCTGACACCAAGGTTCTGTCCCTTTTTGCCAGTCAGAAAATTTGAGGAGGCTGACTATAATGAAAGAACAGGGAAAAATAATGGTAAAAGAAACGCATTTTTTGAAGATGAAACAAGTGTAGCAACAGGCTGGTTTCTTAAATAATCTTGCGTCTAAACAAAACAATCAATGTAATATGGCGGAAAGGAAGAGAATAAAAATGATGAAATTATATGATTTTAGAACAGAATACAGAGAAAACCCAATCGGACTTACAGACAGGGCACCAAGATTTTCGTGGAAAATAAAATCCGAAGAGCAGAATACAATCCAGACAGCATATGAAATTAATGTAACAGATGAAAATGGTAACGCTGTCTGGAACAGTGGGAAAAAAGAATCAGACCAGTCCGTTTTGATTCCTTACGAAGGTGAAAAACTGAAAGATGAAATGCTTTATAAAGTAGAGGTATCTGTGACAGATAACCATGGAAATACCGAATCCATCGAAGGAACATTTGAGACAGGAATTTTTGACAATACAGAGTTTATTGCAAAAATGATCACAAGTGATTTCCCGGCAGAAGAGACGGCATGCCCGGTATTTGGAAAAACATTTGTAACGGATAAAAAGGTAAAGAAAGCCCGTCTGTATGCAACGGCACATGGTGTATATGAAGCGACATTGAATGGACAGACCGTTGGTGATTACCGTATGGCACCGGGATGGACAAGCTATCACAACAGACTGCAGTATCAGATTTATGATGTGACAGAGCAGCTTGCAGCAGAAAATGAAATCACAATCACAGTAGGAAACGGCTGGTACAAAGGTATTTTGGGATTTACTTGCGAGCCAAATCGTTATGGTACACAGGCAGGGGCATTTGCAGAGCTTCATGTTGAATATGAAGATGGAAGCAAAGATGTAATCGCTACAGACGAAACATGGTCTGTAAAGACAGGAGAAATCCGTTACAGTGAAATTTACATGGGTGAGACAATTGACACGGATGCACCTGAAATTGCGGAAGGAAATGTTGTTGTGAAAGATTTTGACAAAGCAGTTCTGACTGCACAGGAAAATGAGCCTGTCCGTATCACAGAGAAAATTGCGGGTAAAGAGTTGATCGTGACACCAAAGGGTGAAAAACTGGTTGATTTTGGACAGATCGTTACGGGTGTTGTGGAAGCACATGTGAAAGGTGAGAAGGGACAGAAAATTGCGATCCGTCATGCAGAGGTTCTGGATAAAGACGGAAACTTTTATCCGGAGACACTTCGTCAGGCAAAATCAATCGATACATTTATCTGCAACGGAGAAGAACAGATCTTCCGTCCGCGTTTCACCTTCCACGGATTCCGTTATATCTGTGTGGAAGGAATGGAAGAGTTTACAGCAGATCAGTTTATTGCGTGCGTGACACATTCCGATATGGAAAAGACAGGAGATTTCAAATGCTCTAACAAAAAAGTAAATCAGCTGCAGAGCAATATTACATGGAGTCAGAGAGATAACTTCCTCGATATCCCGACCGATTGCCCGCAGAGAGATGAGCGTCTTGGCTGGACCGGAGATGCACAGGTATTCTCATGGACAGCAGCATTTAACAGAAATACAGCACTGTTCTATACAAAGTGGATGCGGGATGTGGCAGCAGAGTCTTCTTTGGAAAAGGGTGTACCGCATGTTGTGCCGGATATTCTGGGACAGTACAGTTCTTCTGCATGGAGCGATGTGGCGGTTATTGTTCCGTGGGTTGTCTATCAGACGTATGGCGATAAAGGGATCCTGGAAGAAAACTGGAAATGTATGCATGAGTGGGTAGATTATATCCGAAACAACTGTAGTGAAAATGGTCTCTGGCAGAGTGGATTCCAGTACGGAGACTGGCTTGCGCTGGACAAAGAAGAGAGTGCAGACAGAACCGGAGCAACAGATAAATATATGATTGCAAACGCGTACTATCTGTATGTGACAGAGCTTGTAAAGAAAACAGCAGAGGTGCTGGGAAAAGACGAAGAAGCTAAAAAATATGCGGATCTTTACAAAACAACTTTGGATGCGTTCCGGAGAGAATATTATACAGAGACAGGCCGTATTGTAAGCGAGACACAGACAGGTGCAATTATTTCCCTGTATTTTGACCTTGCAAGAGAAAAAGACAGAAAACGCATTTTAAATACATTACTTACCAATATTGCAAATCACAAAAATCATTTGGCTACAGGATTCGTTGGAACACCGTATATCTGCCACACACTTTCTGAAAATGGAGCACATGAGATGGCGGCGACTCTCTTTATGAAAGAAGATTATCCGTCCTGGCTCTACGCAGTAAACATGGGAGCTACAACGATCTGGGAGCGTTGGAATTCTATCAAACCGGATGGAACCTTTGACGAATCGGGAATGAACTCCCTGAACCATTATGCGTATGGTTCTGTAGGTGACTGGATGTACCGCAAAGTTGCCGGATTATCTCAGGTAGAGCCGGGATATAAGAAGTTCCAGGTAAAACCAATGTTTGTAAAAGGCATGGAAGAGTGGGGCGCAGAGTTTGAATCTGTTTATGGAAAAATCGTGGCAAATACATCCTGTAAGAACGGAAAGATCCATGTACATGTAGAAGTCCCGGCGAACACAACAGCTGTAATTGTACTTCCGGAGAAAGAGGAAGTGTATGAGGCTGGTTCCGGTGTATATGATTACGAATATGCAACAGAGACATGCCTTGCAGTAGAGAGATTCAGCATGGACAGCACACTTGGTGAAATCGTTGCAGAACCGCTTGCGGTGGAGATGTTCAACCAGATGGCCCCGGGAATGCTGGATGGCCCGATGATCCAGTTCGCATATGGAATGACACTTGCAGAGCTGCTTGGGGCAGCACCACAGGCAAAACCGATGTATGAGGCGGTGGTGAATGCACTGAATCAGAAGGAAAAAGAAAATCAGTAAAGCGGTTCCCGGAGCGTGTCCTACATAAGCGAGATGTGTTTTGTGAAGCCTTTGATGCGGAGAAAGCAGAGGTGTGCTATGAAAAGAAAAATTATGATAGCTGCAGTGGCAGCTGCTGTGATTTTTGCGGTGATTGCGATTCTTTCCGTTTTGGCGCAGACACCGGCATTAATCTGAAGGACCGAAATGATCTGCTGTGAAATTTCCGGCGGATCATAAGGATAAGAAAAAGATCTTTTTTACCACAACGGCAGGCCTGGGCATCGCAGGATGTATGCTGAATGACGTGACGACGGAGGAACGTATGGATGAGGTATCCTCCTATGGCTATGCATGGGGATATCTGGGATCCTGCATTCCGTTTCTTGCAGCACTGATTGCTTATGTGTTAGGGCCGGATATGGTCGGGGTGCTGCCGGATTTTGTCTCCAAGATGATCGGCTTTGGCGTGACGGCGCTCTGGTGGCTGGTAGTGACATTGCCGCTGCTGAAGAATTACCGGCAGAAAAATTACGTGGAAACGAGAACGGTTTCCGGGGTGCATACGGACAAATCCCGTCTGATTTCTAACAGGAAGTCAGACGGGATTTTCGCTTTATATTTCGAATTATGGAGGACATACCATGAAAACCTTAATATCTTGTGCTTACACTATGGATAATTGCTGTGTGGAACTGAAATTCAGGGACGGCAGAATGATTGCGATTGACACTATCGCTGTTGAGAACGAGATTGCAGACAATATGTATCAGCGGTCAGAGTTGGATTATTTGATCTACAATGACCCGATAGCATATGCTGACTTGATATTGAATGGCGATCCCGAAACCTATCTGAAAACTGTAACAGAATACAAGCCTTTGGATAGCTGACAACACGCTGCCCGCAGGAGAAAAGAGGGTGTAAAATAAAGTGTGTAAGTTAAGAAAAACAAATTTCAAAACTTACGCA
>OLGM01000284.1_pt1 | contig 35773 bp, 28 predicted proteins | sample 1606001 | NCBI WGS metagenome assembly OLGM01 (sample SAMN03283294) | human gut metagenome | biome: human-associated habitat; material: feces | host: Homo sapiens | place: Peru | collected 2012
GGGCCTGCTCACGGGTCCACAGCTTGCCGCGGTAGTTCAGGTCGCAGCTGATCTTGACGCCGTGTGCCTTAGCAGCCTTGCAGGCCTCCAGGCAGATCTCAACGACATTCTGGCCCAGAGCCGGGGTGATGCCGGTGAAGTGGAACCAATCAACGCCCTCGAAGATCTTGTCCCAATCGAAGTCGGAAGGCTGAGCCAGCTGGATAGCGCTGTTTGCACGGTCATAGATGCAGACAGAACCACGCTGAGAAGCGCCCTTCTCGTTGTAGTAGATGCCAACGCGATCGCCGCCGCGGGTGATCATGCTGGTGTCAACGCCGTAGCGGCGCAGGCTGTTGATGGCTGCCTGACCGATGGCATGAGCGGGCAGCTTGGTGACGAAGGCTGCGTCCAGACCGTAGTTTGCCAGAGAGACTGCGACGTTAGCTTCGCCGCCGCCGAAGGTGAACTCCAGGTTGTTAGCCTGAACGAAACGCTCATAGTTGAACGGCTGCAGACGGACCATCAGTTCGCCAAAAGTAACGACTTTCATTGTGGTATTCTCCTTTTTTGTTGTTTCTTATATAAGCCCGCCGCAGGGAAGTCCGGTGCGGCGGAGCATGACGGGGAAAAACTCAGACTTAAGCCTGAACGAGGTGGAAGGCAAAGCCGCCGATCTCGTCTGCGAAGTAGCAGGCGATGGTCTTGCCGTTCTTGACGTTCTTGGAGTCCAGATCGAACTTCACGCCGCGCTGAGACAGGTGATAGATGGCACGATCGACGTTGTTGCAGCCGATGGCGATGTGGCCATTGGTGCCGCGGCCGGGCTTCTTCATGATCTCGAACTCCTTGTTGCCAACAAAGATGCTGGAGTTGCCGGGAGCGACCTTCATGTTCAGCAGACCGCCGATGAGGTTGGCGACCTTCATGGCCTCTTCCTCGTTGCCGGTGTTGATGCCGACATGCATGAGCTTCAGGCCCAGCATGGTGTCAACAGCTTCCTTGCTCTGAGCGGTGATCTTTGCCCAGTCGCCAGCCTTGATGACGTCGCTCTTGCACATCCAAGTGCCGCCGACAGCGAAGATCTGATCATAGCCCAGATAATCGTTGACGTTCTTGGCGTTGACGCCGCCGGTGCACATCCAGCGTGCGCCCTTCAGAGCAGCGCCGATGTTCTTCAGCATGCCGACACCGCCGTTGGCCTCAGCGGGGAAGAACTTCAGAGCCTCGCAGCCCAGGTTCATGGCCTGCTGCATCTCGCCGGCAGAAGCAGTACCGGGCATCATGATGCCGCCCTTGTCGATGACGTGCTTGCAGACTTCGGGATCGAAGCCGGGAGCAACGATGAAGGAAGCACCAGCAGCCATTGCGCGGTCAGCCTGCTCGGTGGTCAGGACAGTGCCGGCGCCCAGCAGCATCTCGGGCATCTCTTCGTGGATCTTGCGGATGCACTCCTCAGCACATGCGGTGCGGAAGGTGACCTCTGCAGCGGGCAGACCGCCGTCAGCCAGAGCCTTGCACAGGGGCAGGGCCTCATCAACGCTGTTGAAAGCGATAACAGGGATAATGCCGATCTGATAGACCTTTTCGACAATGGGATTCATAACGCATTCTCCTTTTATTTTAACTCTGGGGGTGGGAACATGGCCGTTTGGGCACACTCTGCCCCACCATACGTTCGTATTACTAGTATAAACGACAGAGGGAAATTTGGTAATGCTCAACAAGCACAATGTTTTGCATAAGAGCTTGTATACATTGCACAAAAATGCCGAACGCTCACAGGTTCAGGCGCTCGAACAGCTCGGCAACGCCGTCGTGGTCGCAGTCATTTTCGCTCACGAGGTCGGCCAGCGCCTGAATGTGGGGCATCCCGTTGGCCATCACGGCAGCCACACCGGCCTTTTCCAGCATGGCGTGGTCGTTCTCGCTGTCGCCGACGGCGACGGTGGCTTCGCGGGGGATGCCCAGCAGGTCGGCCAGTGCGAGCAGAGCTTCGCCCTTGTCCACGCCCTTTGCGGTGACTTCGATGTTGTCCGGCGCGCCCTGCACGACCTCAGCCCCTTCCAGCGCATAGAAGCGGGGGAGCGCGGCGCGGGCGGCCTCGGGCGTGTCGAAGAACATGCAGAACTTCTCCACCTCGTGGGCGTGGCGGCTCATCCACTCGCCGAGGTCCCGCACGACGGTAAAACGACCGTCGTTGGGCTGGCGGGCTTCGGTGGAGCCGCGGCGGGCATTGCGCAGGGCGAACCGCTCCATGGCGACGGTGTCACGATAGGTGCGGCCGTCGCAGAAAACGCTCATCGCGCCGGGGTATTCCTGATAGAGCGCAAAAGCTTCCCGTGCCAGCTCCACGGGCATGGGCCGGGAGATAAGGGCGACCGGCTCAGCCGTCTCGTGTTCCGCAGCGTTGCAGTAGCGGCTGTAGACGGCCTTCATGGGGTCTGCGCCGAGGTCCCAGACGGCGGCGCCGTTCGAGGTGATGGCGTAGCGGATGCCATCCAGCTGGGCCACGACTGGCGGCAGATTGGACAGTGGGCGTCCCGTGGCGGGCAGGACGATGACGCCATGGGCCACCGCGTCGGCGATGGCTTGGCGGGTGCGGGACGTGACCTGCGCCTGATGATTTAATAATGTGCCGTCAAGGTCCAGTGCGACCAGACGGAGCGGGGTAGTGTTTGACATGAGTGCTCCTTTTTATTTAAGAACCTCTCCGTCAATGCTTCGCATTGCCACCTCTCCTGATAGGAGAGGCCTTGGCAGTCCTCGCAAGGCTTTCGGTTTCGCCAGAGGCTCCCCTAGGTAGGGGAGCTGTCGAGCGAATGCGAGACTGAGAGGTTATTCCTTATGCTGCTTTTTATTTTAACGGAAAAATCCTATTTGCGCAATACGACGTCTTGTGGTAAAATGAAACGTCACACAATCAAAATTATAGGAGAAAACACATGAACACCCGATCCCTGCGTTCCCGTTTGAAGCCGCATCTGTGGTTTCAGGCGTACTGGGTCATCTATCTGATCTGGTTCTTCTGGCTGGATCTGACCATCAAAAACCCCAAGTACATCATCCACAGCCCCATCGACGACCTCATTCCCTTTAATGAATGGTTCGTGTTCCCGTATTGCAGCTGGTTCTTCCTGCTGGCGGGGGTGACGGCGCTGCTGTGGTGGTTCGACACCAAAAGCTACGACAAGCTCTGCCTGATGATGTTCTCGGGCATGACCTTCTGCTTGATTCTTTATATGGTGCTCCCGAACGGCTTGGATATCCGCCCCGCGGCGGAAGCCATCGGCCGCAACAACATCGCGATGTCCATCATGAAACTGCTGTGGAGCGCGGATGCGTCGGTCAACGTCTGTCCGTCCATCCACTGTCAGAGCTCCGGCTGCATGGCTCTGGCGTTCTCCCAGAGCACGCTGGCAAAAGACCGCCCCGGCCTGAAGGCGCTGGCGTGGGTCTGGGCGGGCCTGATCTGCATGTCCACCGTGTTCACGAAGCAGCATTCCATCATCGATGTGGTCTGCGGTCTGGCGCTGGTGGCGGTCTGGGTCCCGTTCCTGTACGGAAAACGGTCGAAGGCGAAAGATTGACAAGGAAAAATTTATAATTTATGCGTTCTCCCTCTTGACGCCGCATATTCATCCGGGGTAAAATAAATTCGACACATCTGCTAATATATTACTTGGATGGGTCAAAGGTTTCATAAAAGGAGAGAGGAACGATGGCAGTACGGAGTGCCCGCGAGGCTGCATACGAGACCATCCGCAGCCGTATCATTACAATGGAACTGAAACCCGGCGATGAATTGAACGACCATGCGCTGGCGCAGGAGCTTGGCATCAGCCGCACCCCCATGCGGGAAGCACTCATCATGCTCAACATCGCCCACATGGTCACCATCAAGCCCCAGAGCGGTACATATGTGGCCCCCATCGACCTGAAGTTGATGGAGATGGAGCAGTTCGCCCGTTTCACGCTGGAAAAGGAAATCCTGAATCACATCCGCGGGCGTCTGACCGGCGAGCAGGAGGCAGCCTATCGGCTGCTGATCGAGCAGTACCGCGTGCTGGAGGGCGACCCCTGCGCGGAGAACCGCGAGACGAGGATGCTGGAACTGGACAATGCTTTCCACCGCCGCGCCTTTGAGTTGTGCAATATGGAAGAACACTTCGACCACATGCTGTCTACCTTCCAGCACATCGAGCGTCTGCGCAAATTCAGCTTGCAGACCGACGAGAACAAGTCTGTCTGCGGCGCACACACCCGCATTCTGGAAGCCGTCCTGCACGGCAGCGGTGACGATGTCAGCCACGCGCTGTGGGAGCACCTGAACCGCTATAAGCTGTCGGTGGAACAGGCCAGAGCCAACCACCCGGATTATTTCATTGAAGGGTGAGCGCAGCAGCTCCAAATTGATGAAAATTTAACAAGAAAATCGGTATCAAACGGCCGCGCAAGGGGCAAAATCCTTTGTGTGGCCGTCTTTTTGTCTAAAGTATACAAGAAAAAACTCTAAAAATAGTCAAAATGTCGATTGCCAAGTCGAAACTGATATATTAGAATATAAGCAGGAATGTGCCGCAGCGTTTGCTGCGTGCCGAAATGCAAAGCAACAACATAAGGAGGAAACCCCTATGCCTATGAAAATGGGTTGGCGTTGGTATGGTGAGGGCAACGACCCCATCACGCTCAACGACATCAAGCAGATCCCCGGCGTGACTAGCATCGTCTGGGCGCTGCACAACAAGATGCCCGGTGAGATCTGGGAAATCGACGAGATCCAGAAGGTCGCAGACCAGATCCACGCCTACGGCTTCGATATGGACGTCGTCGAGTCTGTCAACGTCCACGACGACATCAAGATCGGTCTGCCCACCCGCGACAAGTACATCGAGAACTACAAACAGTGCATCCGCAACCTGTCCAAGTTCGGTGTCAAGGTCATCTGCTACAACTTCATGCCCATCTTTGACTGGACCCGTACCGACCTGTTCCACCCCGTCGGCGATGGCTCCACCGCTCTGTTCTATCAGAAGGACATGATCCAGGATGATTACAAGGCTATGGCCGACTACATTCTGGGTTTCACCGAGAAGTATCACATGACCTTCCCCGGCTGGGAGCCGGAGCGCATGGCCAAGCTGGACGAGCTGTTCAAGGCTTATGCTCCTGTCACCAAGGAAAAGCTGTGGGAGAACCTGAAGTACTTCCTCGAAGCTATCATGCCCACCTGCCGCGAGTGCGACATCAAGATGGCCATCCACATGGACGATCCCCCATGGGATATCTTCGGTCTGCCCCGTCTGCTGGTGGATGCCGAGAGCATCGACCGCTTCCTGAGCATGGTGGACGACGAGTATAACTGCCTGACCCTGTGCTCCGGCAGCCTGAACGCAAACCCCAACAACAATGTTGCTGAGATCGTCCGCAAGCATTGCGACCGCATTGCATTTGCCCACATCCGCAACATCCACCACTTCCCCAACGGCGACTTCTCCGAGGCTGCTCACCGCGACTGCTGCGGCGAGACCGGCATCATCGAGATCCTGCGCGCTTATCATGACTGCGGTTATGAAGGCTACATCCGTCCCGACCACGGCCGTCAGCTGTGGGAGGAAGGCCCCGGCAACTGCCGCCCCGGCTACGGCAAGTATGACCGTGCTCTGGGCATCCAGTATATGCTGGGCGTCTGGGATCTGCTGGATCGTCTGGATGAAGAGAAAAAGAAAGGCTAAGCATTATGAAGCTGTCTGATATCAAGAACGGCAATCTGTCCGCCGAGTGGGCAGAAAAGGGCTACGAGCTGCCCAAATTCGATGTCGAGGCTGTCAAGGCCAAGACCCACGCAGAGCCGACTTGGGTGCACTTCGGCGCAGGCAACATTTTCCGTGCCTTCCCCGCAGCTGTCCTGAACGACGCGCTGAACAGCGGCAAGTATGACCGCGGCGTCATCGTGGCCGAGAGCTTCGACTATGAGATCATCGACAAGGCTTATCGTCCCTACGATAACCTGAGCCTGTTGGTCTGCCTGAAGTCCACCGGCGAGATCGAGAAGAAGGTCGTGGCTTCCGTCACCGAGAGCCTGAAGGCTGACCCCTCCTTCACCGAGGACTGGGCACGTCTGGTCGAGATCTTCCAGGCTCCCTCTCTGCAGATGATCTCCTTCACCATCACCGAGAAGGGCTACGGCGTGGCTCCTGCTGATCTCGAGCGCGGCCTGACCCCCGTTCTGGCAATGGGCAAGGTCACCGCTCTGCTGTACGAGCGCTTCAAGGCTGGCAAGCTGCCCCTGACCGTTCAGAGCATGGACAACTGCTCTCACAATGGCGATAAGGTCAAGAACGCTGTCTTTACCTATGCTTCCAAGTGGGTCGAGCAGGGTCTGGTCCCGGCGGAGTTCCTCGCCTATGTTCAGGATGAGAGCAAGGTCACCTTCCCGTGGAGCATGATCGATAAGATCACCCCGCGTCCCGACGCAAAGGTCCAGAAGATGCTGGCAGATGACGGCTTCGAGGACAACTACACCATCGTCACCGAGAAGCACACCTTTACTGCTCCCTTCGTCAACGCCGAGGAGACCCAGTATCTGTGCATCGAGGACCACTACACCAATGGTCGTCCTCCGCTGGAGCTGGGCGGTGTGCTGTACTGCGACCGCGAGACCGTCGATAAGATCGAGAAGATGAAGGTCTGCACCTGCCTGAACCCGCTGCACACCGCAATGTCCATCTATGGCTGCATGCTGGATTACACCCTCATCTCTGCTGAGATGGCAGACGAGGACCTGCGCTCCTTCATCCAGAAGATCGGCTACATCGAGGCAATGCCCGTTGTCGTCGATCCGGGCGTTCTGAACCCCTATGAGTTCATCGGCGCGGTCATCAACCGCCGTCTGCCCAACCCGTTCATGCCCGACGCTCCCCAGCGTATCGCGACCGATACCTCTCAGAAGCTGGCCATCCGCTTCGGCGAGACCATCAAGGCTTATGAGGCACGCGGTCTGGACAAGAGCAATCTGGTCCTGATCCCGCTGGTGCTGGCTGGCTATGCCCGCTACCTGAAGGGCATCGATGACAACGGCAATGCTTTCGAGATCTCTCCCGATCCGATGCTGGCAGAGCTGCAGGCCATCGTGGCTCCTCTGGAAGTCAAGGAAGGCGAGCAGGACTTCAGCTGCCTGAAGAACCTGTACAGCCGTGCCGACATCTTTGGTGTGAACCTGTACGAAGTCGGTTTGGGTGAGCAGATCGAAGGCATGGTCAAGGAGCTGTTCGCTGGCAACGGCGCAGTCCGCAAGACCCTGCACAAGTATGTCGTCGCCCGCTAAGCGGTAACGGCGTCCCCCTTTTAAGTTACTATCTTCGTTCCCACGCTGCGTTTTGCTTTGCCGCAGCGTGGGCTTTTTTATGCCCTCTCAGTCTCGCTTCGCTCGCCAGCTCTCCCAGAGGGAGAGCCATTGGCATGTCGGAAAAGTTTGTGCTGGACGAAAAAGCCCAGTGTTTCGTAAACAGCAGAGCCTTGTCCTCATTGTCAATGGCTGTTGGCCTTTGCCGCAAGGCCCGCTGCCTTCCGAATGCATGGACCCGGGCAGTCAGCAGGGCCAAGACCGGCCCGCCAGTGGCTCCCCCCTCTGGGGGAGCTGGATGCGAACAGCGTGAGCAGACTGAGAGGGCAATTCCGGCAAATCCCTTTACTTAAAACTCGATTTTTGTTTTAATAAAGAAAAACGTCAGATCGGGAGGAACAAGCGATGAAAGTCATGGTCTTTGACGTAGGCGGAACCGAGATCAAATATTCGGTCATGGACGACCAGATGAACCGTTACGAGTCCGGCAGCGTTCCAACGCCCAGCGATGATCAGGAGCATTTTCTGGAAACGATGGCGGAACTCTATCGTCCCCACAAGGACGAAGTGGACGGCATCGCGCTGAGTCTGCCCGGGTTCATCGATGCCGAGCACGGCGTGGTCAAAGGCGGCGGTGCACCGTCCATCGTCTATAACATCGGCACGCCGGTCGGCCCGCGTCTGGCCGAAAAATGCGGGTGCAGAGTCTGGCTCGAGAACGATGGCAAGGCTGCGGCCATCGCCGAGCTGCAGCGCGGTGCGCTCCAAGGCTGCGGCAATGCGGCGGTGTTCATCATCGGCACGGGCGTGGGCGGCGGACTCATCGTCAACGGCCAGCTGGTACGGGGCCGGGATTTCACGGCGGGTGAGTACAGCTTTATGAATACCAATGCCGACGAGTGGCACAATGGAAAAAAGACCATGGCGTGCCAGTGCAGCACCACGGCCCTGCTGGATGCCTATCGGGAGCGGAAAGCTCTGCCCGCTGACGGCTCCATGAACGGCAAGATCTTCTTCGATGCCGTCAATGCAGGGGAACCGGATGCAGTGGAAGTGCTGGAAAAATTCTGCCTTGCGGTGGATGTTCAGATCTACAATCTGACCGTCCTGCTCGACCTCGAAAAAGTTGCCATCGGCGGCGGCATCAGCAAGCAGCCCATCCTGATCGAGACGCTGAACCGGATGTATGAGAAAGAGATTTTGAAGAAACACCCCTTCAGCGAGGAACAGGCCCGCAGTCTGGCCCGTCCCGAGATCGTGCCCTGCGCCTTTGGCAACGCGGCCAACCAGATTGGCGCGCTGGTCAGCTACCTGAACGCATTCTATCCGCAGTAAAGCGCGAATGCGGAAAGCGCCTTTTTGCCGCAGTCTGCATTTCGAACTTGAAGCAGAGCGGAAAATGGTGTATTATAATGGGTATTGAATCATGAGAAGTCCCGGGCGTTTCGGCCCGGATAAAGGGGGAACGCCAACATGGCTGATAAAAACTTTTTGACCGAGATCATTGACGCCGACCTCGCAGAGGGCAAGGTCAGCGAGATCCACACTCGTTTTCCGCCGGAACCGAACGGCTATCTGCACATCGGCAGCGCGAAGGCGATCTACATCAACTGGTCCATCGCGAACCAGTACGGCGGCAAGTTCAATCTGCGTCTGGATGACACCAACCCTGCCCGCGAAGGCGAGGAGTACGTCAACAGCATCATCGAGGATCTGCACTGGCTGGGTGCGGACCCCAACGGCGGCATCTTCTACGGCAGCGACTATTTTGATAAGTGCTATGAGTACGCCGAGAAGCTGATCCTCGAGGGCAAGGCTTACGTCGATGATCTGAGCCGCGACGAGATGCGCGAGTACCGCGGCAATGATGCGGGCAAGCCGTCCCGTCCCTCTCCGTGGCGCGACCGCACCCCGGAAGAGAACCTCGACCTGTTCCGCCGGATGCGTGCGGGTGAGTTCAAGGAAGGCGAAAAGACCCTGCGTGCCAAGATCGACCTCGCCAGCCCCAATATGAACCTGCGTGACCCGGCCATCTACCGCATCAAGTATGCAGAGCATCACCGTCAGGGAAACAAGTGGTGCATCTACCCGATGTACGACTTCGCACACCCCATTCAGGACGCCATCGAAGGCATCACCCACAGCATGTGCAGCTTGGAATTCGAGAACCACCGTCCGCTGTACAACTGGGTCATCGAGAATATCTTCGGGACCGAGTTCCCCAAGCAGCGCGAGTTCGCCCGTCTGAACATGACCAACACCGTTATGAGCAAGCGCTACCTGCGCGAGCTGGTGGAAATGGGCATCGTGGACGGTTGGGACGATCCCCGGATGCCGACCCTGTGCGGTCTGCGCCGCCGCGGCTACACTCCGACCTCCATTTTCACCTTCGTGCGCGAGGCCGGCATCTCCAAGTCCGATAACCTGATCGATATGCGCCAGCTGGAAGCCTGCATCCGCAGCGAGCTGGACCTGACCGCGCAGCGCCGCATCGCGGTCCTCGACCCGGTCAAGCTCATCATCGACAACTATCCGGCCGACAAGACCGAGTATTTTGACATCGCCAACAACCCCAACCGCGAAGCCAACGACTCCACCACCCGCAAGGTGGCCTTCACCAAGGAGCTGTGGATCGAGAACGAGGACTTCGCCGAGGTCCCGCCTCCCAAGTTCAAGCGCCTGACCATCGGCGGCGAGGTCCGTCTGATGGGCGCTTATATCGTCAAGTGCGAGAGCGTGGAGAAGAACGCCGATGGCAGCATCGCCGCCATCCACTGCACCGCAGACCTTGAGACGGGCAACGGCAACCCTGCCGATGGCCGCAAGGTCAAGGGGACCATCCACTGGGTCAGCGCTGACCACGCCGTGGATGCCGAGGTCCGCCTGTACGACAAGCTCTTCACCGAGGCCAACATGAACGCCATCCCCGAGGGCAGCGACTACAAGGATTATCTGAACCCCGAGAGCGTGACCGTGCGCCAGAACTGCAAGCTGGAAGAGAGCCTGAAGGACGCAAAACCCGGCGAGAAGTTCCAGTTCGTCCGCACCGGTTTCTTCACACCGGATTCCAAGAATCCCGGTGTGTACAACCGTGTCGTGACCCTGCGCGACAGCTTCAAACCCGCGAAGTGAATCTTCTGAAGGAGCAATAAAACGATGAAAAAACACATGAGCCGGAACACCATCCTCATGGTGGTGCTGGATGTCATTCTGGGCGTGGTCCTGTCCCTGTATATCGCAAACACGGGAACGATGCCCGCCGCAGACAACGCCGCAACGTATACGGACGGCACTTACACCGCCAGCGCACAGGGCTGCCTGAGCGAGGTGGGCGTGACCGTGACCATCACGGGCGGCAAGGTCACGAATGTGTCCATCGACGCCTCCGGTGAGACGCCGGCTCTGGGCGGAAAAGCCGCCGAAACGCTGGCCGTCAGTCTGCAGGAAGCGGGCGGCACGGCCGGTGTGGACGCTGTTTCGGGCAGCACCATGACCAGTGACGCCATTTTCACAGCGATGGAAGATTGTCTGGCGCAGGCTGCACAGGAATCGTAAACACCAACTGCTGCACGCAAATGCGCGTGCAGCAGTTTTTTGTTATGGACCTGAAAAATCTGCTTTGGCTGCAAACTGCTTCGCCATGGGCTGCGGGCAGAGCGAGGAGACCCTATGTATCTTGATGTTTTACCAGTATCGAATGACACCGCCCGCTTGGTGCGGGTCTACGGCGACGAACCCTGCATCACCCTGCCCGCCCAAGTCCCGGCGGCAGAGGGGGGCGTCTGGGCCGTCACCGAGCTGGGCGATTACTGCTTTTCCGAAAAGCCCCGGAATCTGCCCGCCGCAGACGCGCTCTGCCGCTATGAGGTGAACGGGGAGACGGTCGCGCTGACCCGCGCTTTTGGCCGGGACCTGACCGGAAAAAGCCGCCGCTACGACCTCGACTTTGGAGAAGGCACACCGGAAGCGGACCTGCATCCGGTCTGCGGCAACTTCCTCGAAGAGGTGACCCTGCCGGAAAGTCTGCGGGTCATTGGCAGCTGTGGGTTCTACAACTGCCGGAAGCTGCGCCGCCTTTCAGTCGGGGCAGGGGATCTGACCGTGGGCAGCGACGTGTTCCTGAACTGCTTCGCCCTGACGGACCTCATCGTCCGTGCCGCGCCGGAAGAGACGACCGGCCTGTTCGCCCTCGTCAACAACATCACCGAGGCGGTGCGGGCGCTGTTCTGGCTCCCGAACGAGGATGCCCCCCGCGCGGGGCTGTGGTATCCGGCCTACTGGGAGGACGTGGAGGAATCTCCGGCACACATCCTGCTCCACACCTTTTCCGGGCAGGGGTATCATTACAGACAGTGTTTTCTGAACGGAAAATTCCTCTGCGCAGAGTATGACGCCATCTTCCCGGAGGGCCACGCTTCCGAGGATATGAACATCATGGCGATGCTCTGCTTTGATCGTCTGCGCTGGCCGTGGAACCTGAGTGATGCCGCCAAAACGGCCTACCGGGAGTTCCTGACGGCCAACACCGGGCGTGTTATCACCCGGCTGCTGAAAACGCAGGACTTGGAGGGCCTGAAAGCGCTTTTGGCGCTGGATGTTCTGGACGCGGCCGGGTTCGCCGAGGGCGCACAGCTGGCTGCAAAGGCCGATGACGCCGCGGCCGCCGCCCTGCTGGCCGATGCCGAATATGCAAAACAGGCAGCAAAGCCCAAAAAGAAACGATACGATTTTGATTTCTGAGGTGATGGAAATTGACCCAGCTCCCCGAAAAGGAAAAATTCTTCGACCCGCGCAAGCCGTTCGAATCCAAGCGCCCGGAAACGCACGAAGAGTGGCAGGCGCGGATGGGCGGCGAGGTGCTGGCCGTGGTGCGCAGCGGGCTGTATCTGGACTTCCGGTTTCTGGATATGGCGCTGTCGGCCCTGACGCCGACGGCGGACGAGCGGTGCGGCGTGCTGGCAACAGATGGGCGCATCCTGTGCTACCAGCCCAGCGCCCTTCTGCGGCTCTATCGACAGAATCCAAAATATCTCAACCGGTTGTATCTGCATACGGTATTCCACTGTGTATTTCGACATCTCTGGATGAAGGGTAAGCGGGACCCGCGTTTGTGGAGCCTCGCCTGTGATATCGCGGTGGAAAACGTCATCGACAGCCTGAACCGCAGCAGCGTCAAGCGCCCGCTGACCTATGTGCGCCAGAACGCCTATGCGTCCATCGCGGCAGAGGGAAAAGTAGTGGCGGCGGCTCCGGCCTACCGCTGGCTGGTCCGGCAGACGCCCGGGGTCCTGCGGCAGCTGGAACGGGAGTTCTACACCGACGACCACCGTCTTTGGCCCAAGGATGCCCCCGAACAGCCTCAGCAGATGCCCACGCCGCTGCCCCAGAAAACGTGGCAGAAGATCGGCGAACGGATGCAGACCGAACTGGAACTGCGGGACAAGGAAGCCGGCGAAGGGGCCGACAACCTCAAGGAACAGGTCAAGGCCGCCAACCGCAGCCGCCGCAGTTACCGCGATTTTCTCCGCCGCTTCTGCGTCACCCGCGAAGAGGTCCATCTGGACCCGGACGAGTTCGATCTGAACTTTTATACTTACGGCCTTTCGGTCTACGGAAATCTGCCGCTCATCGAGCCGCTGGAAACGCGGGAGAGCAAAAAGATCGAAGAGCTGGCGCTGGTCATCGATACCAGCTATTCGACGTCCGGCGAGCTGGTGCGGGCCTTTCTGGCTGAGACCTACACCCTGCTGAAGGGACGGGAGAACTTCTTCCATCGGATGAATCTGCACCTCATTCAGGCGGATAATGCTGTTCAGCAGGACCTCTGCGTGCGGAATGAGGATGAGCTGATCCACGCGATGAACCACTTCCAGCTGCGGGGCGGCGGCGGGACCGACTTCCGACCCGCATTCGCCTATGTGGACCAGCTGTGTGCGGAAAAGCAGTTCTCCAACCTGCGGGGACTGCTCTACTTCACCGACGGCATGGGGACTTATCCGGCCCGCCGTCCGGCCTACGATACGGCCTTTCTGTTTCTGGGCGACCGCTTTGACGATGCCAATGTCCCGCCGTGGGCGATGAAGGTCGTGCTGGACGAAGAAGAATTTTCCGGTCCGTCGGCCCGGGCGGCATCGGCCCTGTCCGAAGCATTGGACACCGATGACGACCCCTACCGCGAACTGAACAACACCTGAGGATGTGAGGAACGTTTATGAATATCAAACGAGCCAAAGAAGAGATCGAACATACCGTCAAAGCGTATCTGGCCAAGGATGCGCTGGGCGAATACGCCATTCCGGCCATCCGGCAGCGTCCCATCCTGCTGATGGGTCCTCCGGGCATCGGCAAGACCCAGATCATGGAACAGGCCGCCCGCGAGTGCGGCGTGGCGCTGGTGGCCTATACCATCACTCATCACACCCGCCAGAGCGCGGTGGGTCTGCCCTTCATCCGCCAGCGCCACTACGGCGACAAGGACGTTTCGGTGACCGAATACACCATGAGCGAGATCATCGCCAGCGTCTATGCCAAGATGGAAGCCACCGGCCTGAAAGAGGGCATCCTCTTCATCGATGAGATCAACTGCGTGTCCGAGACGCTGGCCCCCACCATGCTGCAGTTCTTACAGTGCAAGACCTTCGGCAATCAGGCGGTCCCGGCGGGCTGGGTCATCGTGGCAGCGGGCAATCCGCCGGAGTACAACAAATCCGTCCGCGACTTCGATATCGTCACGCTGGACCGTGTCCGCCGGATGAACATTGAACCGGACCTGCAGGTGTGGAAGGAATACGCCCGTGCGGCCCATCTGCACAGCGCCATCCTGAGCTATCTGGATCTGCATCCGCAGAATTTCTATCAGATCAACGCCGACGTGGACGGGACGCAGTTCGTCACGGCCCGCGGCTGGGAGGACCTCTCCAATCTGCTGGATACTTACGAGACGCTGGGCCTGAAGGCTGACGAAGAGCTGATCCGCCAGTATCTCCAGCATGAGAAGATCGCCGAGGACTTCTCGGCCTACCTCGACCTCTATTATAAATACCGCGACGACTACGGCGTGGAAGAGATCCTTGCCGGTCAGGCGAAGCCGGCCGTGTTCGCCCGTCTGCTGACGGCTCCCTTCGACGAGCGGCTGAGTCTGGTCAGCTTGCTGCTGTCCGGCCTGAACACCCGCTTCACCGCGTCCCGTCAGGCGGATGCCGCCGCCGATGCGTGCTATGCCTTCCTGCGGGAAGCCAAGCAGGGCTTTGCCACGATTCCGGACGACATCCCGGATGGGGCTGCGGCCTTCTTCAGCCAGATGATCACCGACTACGACGCTGAGACCCAGCGTCAGCGCGAAGCGGGTCTGCTGGGCCGCGATGCGCTGGCTACCCGCCTGAAGGTCTATGCGACCCTCCGCCGCTGGGAGGCAGAGCTTCGCCGCGCCAAGGCTGTGGGTACGCAGGAAGCGTTCGATCTGCTCCGCACCCAGTTCCAGTCGCTGGCCGATGCCCGCGACGCCGCGCAGGAAACGGCCTCCAAGGCGCTGGAATCGGCCTTCGACTTCATGGAACAGGCGTTCGCAGAGAGTCAGGAGATGGTCGTGTTCGTGACCGAGCTGACCCTTTCGCCCGCCGCCCATGCCTTCATCACAGAAAACGGCTGTGACCGGTATTTCCAGTACAACAAAGACCTGCTTCTGGACCACCGCAAGGCAGCGCTGCAGCAGGAGCTTGCCGCCGAAGAGCGCCGTCACGGGGGAGTCTGAGCCATGGCAGAAAGTCTGATCTTCAGCCTGAACAGCACGATGCCTCTGTTTTTCATCATGCTGCTGGGTTATCTGCTCCATCGGAAACAGTTCCTGACCGACGATTTCGTAGCCATGGCGAACAAATTCGTGTTCAATGTGGCCCTTCCGGTCCAGCTGTTCCGCGACCTTGCGACAATGGATGTCCGGGCCAGCTTTGACGCCAAGTATGTGCTGTTCTGCGCGGCGGCGACGACGTCCAGCATCCTCGTCATCTGGGCGCTGGCAAAGCTGTTCCTGAAAGAAAAGCACATCGTCGGCGAGTTCGTTCAGGCGTGCTACCGGTCCTCGGCGGCCATCCTCGGCGCGGCCTTTATCCAGAATATCTACGGGACCTCCGGCATGTCCGGCCTGATGATCTTGGGCAGCGTGCCGCTGTATAACATCTTTGCGGTGATCATCCTGACGCTGGAAAGCCCTGCGCTGGACGCCAAGAGCGGGATGGGGGAGAAGATCAAGAAGAGCCTGAAGGGCATCGTGACCAATCCCATCCTGCTGGGCATCGCGGCGGGCTTTGTGTGGTCGCTGCTGCGGCTGCCGATGCCGACTATGGCGAACAAGACGCTGTCCAGTCTGGCCGGAATGACCAGCCCGCTGGCCCTGCTGGCCATCGGTGCGGGCTTCAAGGGCCGCGAGGCGCTGGGCTATCTCAAGCCGACGGCGGTGGCGACGGTGACCAAGCTGGTCATCCTGCCCGCCATCTTCCTGCCGATGGCGGTGCATTTCGGCTTTACGGACCAGAAGCTGGTGGCTCTGCTGGTCATGCTGGGAAGCGTGACGACCCCGGCGGGCTACGTCATGGCCAAGCAGATGGGCCACGAGGGCACGCTGACCGGAAGCGTCTGCGTGACGACCACGGTGTTCAGCGCCCTGACGTTGACGTTCTGGGTGTTCTGGGCACGAAGCAATGGGTTCATTGCCTGATATAAAAAATAAAACGGCGTCCGCTGGGGAAAAGCTCCCGGCGGACGCCGTTTTTGTATAGAAAGAAGAGGAAGAACATTTTGTGGGGGTTCAGAAGGCACAGAAACCAAAACACCCCAGAATGCCCAAGACAAAAGAAAAACACGTTGAACCTTTTCGATTTAACGTGTTTGATGGTTGCGGGGGCCGGATTTGAACCAACGACCTTCGGGTTATGAGCCCGACGAGCTACCAGACTGCTCCACCCCGCGATATTTACTTGTCTGCATCAGCTGTTTGCTGACTGCTCAAGTATAATACCACAAGGCGGGGTGGATGTCAAGACTTTTTCGAAACTTTTTTCGGCTTGGTTCCAAAAGCGGGATGGTTACGGCTTCTTGGGCGGTTCGTTGGCCGAGGTGCGCTTGGCGGCTTTCGGTTTCCGGGGGTGCTTTGCAAAGTAGAAGATGACGCCGCAGACCGCGCCGATGAGGATGGCCGGCCATGCGCCGACGAGGAAGATGGCAACTGCCTGAAGCCCGGACACGAAGTTCGTCCAGCCGCTGTGGAGTGCGTTGGAGAGCTTGGAGCCGAAGCTGGAATCGGTCGAGGTCAGGTTCTCGACCTCATTGAGGGTGATGTTGATGGTACAGTACTCCACCTGCTGGCTGTACCAGTTCAGCTGGCTCTGGTAGCTTTCGATCTGATACTGCACATCGCTGAGGGAGGACTCGATCTCCAGAAGGTCGGAGAGGTTCTCGGCGCTCTGCTGCAGTTCCTGCAGACGGGTGCGCTGGGCCGTCAGATTGTCCAGACGGGCTTCGAGGTCCAGATACTGGGTCGTCACGTCGTCAGCCGTTTCACTCTTGCTGACCACATTGCCAACAACGTTTTCGGCAACGCCAAGGAAGGCGCTATAAGCTCCCTCCGGGACCCGGAGGGTCAGCGAGAGGGTGCGGGTATTGTCGGTGCTGTCGGTGTACTCGTAACTGGACTCCATGTAGCCGTCCACGTCGGCGAGTGTGTCATTCAGCTGCTGGCGGGACCAGTCATAATCCTGCGTTTCGATCGAGAGATTCGCGGTGTAGATGATCTTGGCGCTGTCCGTGGAGACGGTGTTCTCGCTCTCCACATTGCCGGACGTCAGCAGATTGGTGCTGCCGGTGGTGTCCACCGCGCGGGCGGCGCTCTTCATGCTGTAGGTCGCCACGCCGCCGGCATCGTCCATGGAATAGGTGGCCGTCTCCGGCATCGCATAGTCCGCGGCCACAGATGCCGCCGAGCTGGACGCCGACCCGCCGCTGCCCAGCAGGGTGACGCCGTTCCAGCTGTTCTGGCTCAGAACGGCTCCGTACAGGCAGAGACCGCACACCGCTGCACAGGCAGTCAGCTGTGCCGCACGCTTCCACGGGAAGCGGATCGGCGGTTTCTTGGCTGGTTTCTTTACAGCGGGGGTCGGAACGGCGGGGCTTACCGCCGGGGCGGCTGTCGTTTGGGGTTGGGCGGTGGTGCTGGACGTGTCGGCAGCTTTGGCCTGCATGGCCAGAAGCTTTGCTTTCAGGTCCTCCGAGGCGTGAAGGTCATCGACCTCCATCTTGTATTCATACCACCTCATCTTCGATCTCCTCCTTCAGCATGGTATGTAGCTGTGCGCGTGCCCGCCGCAGCCAGCTGAGCACCGTGTTGGTGGGTGCACCCAGCATCCGGCCGACTTCCGCCGCAGTGTACCCCTCGTAGTAGTGCAGGTAAACGGCATTGCGGTAGTTCTCAGGCAGGGCGCGGACCGCATCGAGCACGCTGCCATCCTCCATTTGTTCCGGTGCGGGGATGTTCTCATCCAATTCGGTGTCTTTCTGGCGCGCTGCGCGGGTCAGGTCCCGGCAGCGGTTGATGGCGACGCGCAGAAGCCACGCCTTGAGATGCTCCTCACTCTCAAAGCGTCCATCGTAGTTCAGGAGCTTTTCAAACACATCCTGGACCACATCCTCTGCGTCGGCCGCACAGCTGCAGTTGTGAAATGCAGCGCGGTAAACGGCGTCACTGTATCGCTGCACAGCCAGCGCAAAAACTTCGTCTTTGGTCAACTGTCCCATAGTCTTACACTCCTTTGACGCCCCGGCAGGTCCGGGGGTTCACTGGAAATCGTTGGTTTCAGAGGGACATCTCACCCAATATACGGCTGAAATGCCCGGATTATTGCATGGCAGAATGAAAAGAGTATAGCAAACTTTTAACGTTTGTACAATCGCTGGAGCAACGCGACGCGCTCGGCAAGAAAGGTTTCTGCCTTGGGATGGGTGAGCCAGTGCTTCCCGGCGGCGGTCCGGCAGAGCCGCTGTTCCAGCGCGCGCGGGGCGGCGTCGGCTTCCTCGACATCCCGCAGGGTGAGGGTCAGCGTCAGGGCGGCGGCGCAGTCCGGCAGCGGCGGGAGCGGGTCCTCCCAGACGAACGGCGGAAGCAGCTGAACCGCGTATACGGTGCGGGAGCACTCTTCGGTCAGGAGCAGGACCGCAGGGGTCCCGTCCGGCAGAACATGCAGAGAACTGTATAACAGCTGAAGCGTCCGGGCCGGGAGCAGCGGCGTGCTGGCTTCGGCGGGCGTTTCGGTCAGGGTCAGGTAGTCGGCGGCTTCATCTGCGTAGATGCGCCGCGCAGGGGCCTGAAAAACGGCATAGAGCGCGGGCAGCGCAAAGATGCCCTCACGGTCCAGCCCACGCTGGAGAAGCTGATAGAACTCGGTCAGCGGATGCGAAGGGTCCGGCTGCGGCATCCCGAAATCAGGCCGGGAAAGATGTCCTCCACCCATGAAACAAGACCTCCTTTGGAAATGGTAGTCTCTTCAGTATAGCGATTTTGCGTCGTTTTGGCAAGCGGAACTGTGAATTGTAAACCTTTGCAAAAATCGATTGTTGACCATCTGAGGCGGTCAGGGTATACTTGCCCTCGTGAGAACAAAAATCGGAACTGTGGGAGAGGTACTTATGGAAAAGAAACTGACGACGTATCAAATGGCAGTCACGGCGGTCATGGCTGCGGTGCTGTGTGTTCTTGGCCCGCTGACTGTGCCCATCGGGGCCATCCCCATTTCGCTGGCCAATCTGGTCATCTGCCTGACCGCATGGCTGCTGGGACCCAAGTTCGGGACCCTGAGCGTGGCCATTTATCTGGCGCTGGGTGTCGTGGGTCTGCCGGTATTTTCTGGTTACGGTGCAGGTCTGGCCAAGGTGGCCGGCCCCACCGGCGGCTATCTGGTGGGTTACCTGCTGCTGGCCTTCATCGGCGGCATGTTCATCGAAAAGAGCCACGGCCAGCCGGTCGTCTCCGCCCTCGGCCTGATCCTCGGCGATGCCGCCTGTTATGTGCTGGGCACGGCATGGTTCGTGTTCCAGATGCAGTGTGATCTGAGCTATGCGCTGACCGTCTGCGTCTATCCGTTCATCGCGCTGGACCTCGCCAAGATCGTGGTCTCCTGCATCGTGGGCGCGCTGCTCCGCAAGCGTCTGGAACAGGCTGGCGTGCTGAAGCTGGCGTAAAAAAGATTCTCCTGCCACAAAAAAGAACTCCTGTCCGTGCCATGCGGACAGGAGTTCTTTTTATATCGGAAACAGGGGACTGGCTCAGCCCTCGTAGCCCAGCGTAGCGGCCATGACGGCCTTGATGGTGTGCATCCGGTTCTCGGCCTCGTCAAAGACGATGCTCTGGGGGCCTTCAAAGACCTCGTCGGTGACTTCCATTGCGTCGCGGCCAAACTTTTCGCCCATTTCCTTGCCGACCGTGGTCTTGTGGTCGTGGTAGGCGGGCAGACAGTGCATAAAGACGGCCTTGGGACCGGCCAGCTCCATCAGCTGCTGGTTGATCTGGTAGGGAGCGAGATCGTTGATACGCTCGGCCCAGACCTCGATCGGCTCGCCCATCGAGACCCAAACATCGGTATAGAGGACATCTGCGCCTTTTGCAGCCTTGGCAGGGTCCTCTTCAAAGGTCAGCGTTGCACCGGTCTCGGCGGCGATGGCCTGACACTCAGCCACAAGGGCGGGGTCCGGCTGGTACTTCTTGGGGGCACAGGCGGTGAAGTTCAGGCCCATCTTGGCGCAGCCGACCATCAGGCTGTTGCCCATGTTGTAGCGGGCGTCGCCGAAGTAGACGAAGTTGATGCCCTTCAGGTGGCCGAAGTGCTCCCGGATGGTGAGGAAGTCGGCCAGAATTTGAGTGGGGTGGAACTCGTTGGTCAGGCCGTTCCAGACGGGAACCCCGGCGTAATGCGCAAGGTCCTCGACGATCTGCTGGCCATAGCCGCGGTACTCGATGCCGTCGAACATCCGGCCCAGCACACGGGCGGTGTCGGCGATGGACTCTTTCTTGCCGATCTGACTGCCCGACGGGTCCAGATAGGTGACTTCCATGCCAAGGTCGTGGGCGGCGACCTCGAAGCTGCAGCGGGTGCGGGTGGAGGTCTTTTCGAAGATCAAGGCGATGTTCTTGCCGTGCAGGGTGTCGTGGCGGATGCCGGCCTTTTTCTTGGCCTTCAGGTCCGCAGCGAGGTCCAGAAGCTCTTCGATCTCGGCGGGGGTGTAGTCGAGCAGCTTCAAAAAGTTCCGATTTTTCAAGCTCATTGTATATTTTCCTCTCTATGCATAAAAAATACGAATATTTATACGAAGCGATGAATCTATTATAATACAGTGCAACCGGAAGGTCAAGGGGCGGGGCGACCGGTAATTTCCCTCGCAAGTCAACGGGGCATTCCATGCTCCCGCCCCAACGCTTCGCGCTGGGGCCCCACCCTCCGGATACTTGCTCGTGAAACAACCGGTCGTCCCGTGGGGGAACGGATGCTTACAAATCCAGCTCCACATGCCGTCCGCTGGGGGTATAGGTGGTCAGCCGGACACCCGCTTTTTTGAACATGAACCGCGCCGCGACGCTGGAATCGGAATCGTGGTATTTGTCGCCGTAATAGACCACCTCAGAGATGCCGGACTGGATGATGGCCTTGGCGCATTCGTTGCAGGGGAACAGGGTCACATACACCCGCGCACCCTTCAGGTTGTTGTGGGCGCTGTTCAGGATGGCGTTCAGCTCGGCATGGCAGACGTACATATACTTGGTGTCCAGCGGGTCGCCCTCGCGGTCCCACGGCATGGCGTCGTCATCGCAGCCGATGGGCATTCCGTTGTAGCCCAGCGACAGAATTTTGTTTTCCGGGCTGACGATGCACGCGCCCACCTGACTGCTGGGGTCCTTCGAGCGCATGGCGGTGAGCAGGGCGATGCCCATAAAATATTCGTCCCAGTTGATGTAATCGGTGCGTTTCATGAAAAACAGCCTCCCTTGTTGATGTGGTCTGCTCTGGCTTGACAGAACGAGGAAAAATGACTATACTACAAATAGAAAAGGCGCTGTCTGCAACGTGGCCAGCTCCCTCTTCAGCAATGATTTACAAAAGTAAACGACCGCTTAGTTTGGTAGGCTAGAGGCGGTCGTTTTACTTTTTATCGTGCGAATAATGTTTTGCCCGCGAATCATCCCGAAAGACGTCCCGCGAGATCATCCACACCACCTGTGTAGTGCCGATGACGACGGTAGCCAGAAGGTTCAGCGCATTAAAAACAAGATTCAGAACATCCATAGTTGGACTCCTCCATTCAATTCTGTGTATATTTCAACGTGAATCGTCCGGAGGAGATAAAAAGGGAACCCCCTCCGGACACGAAGCCGAGAAGGAGTCTGACCACCTGCAATGCAGACAGCGCTTGGATGCCGCTGCTTGAGCGACAAGCTAAGGATACCATAAAAAGAAAAGAAGTTCAATTCCAAAAGCACCCGCATTCGTTCGTTTGGCGGGTGCTTTTGCCGTTTTACAATCAAATTTCGAGCCGGACAGTCAAAATGCACAAAAGCAGGGCGGCAAGTTTGGCGGGCAGAATGCGGAAAAATTCAAGCAATCTATTTGAAAATCGCTTGGAGTGTGGTATTATCTTTGTAAAATATGCCACAAAAACGGAGAGAACGCTCCGTGCGGCGGAAATGAGGGAAAAACCGATATGAAATACGCAAGCAACAACATCCGCAATATCTTGATTGCAGGCCATGCCGGCAGCGGCAAAACGACGCTGACTGAGGCATTGGTCTATTTTTCGGGCGCGGCAGAGCGTATGGGTCGCGTTGAGGACGGCACCACGATTTCGGACTTTGACCCTGAGGAAGCAAAGCGCAAGGCCAGCCTGTCGGCGTCGGTCGTCCCCGTGGAGTACGACGGCATCAAGTACAATCTGATCGATGCCCCGGGCCTGTTTGACTTCGAAGCCGGTGAGTATGAGGGCATCCGCGCCGCAGAGAGCGTGCTGGTGTGCGTGTCCGGCCGCAGCGGCGTGACCGTTGGCGCAGAAAAGGCGTTCCAGCTGGCCCGCAAGAACGGCAAGGCCACCATGGTCTTTATCAGCAAGTGCGACCTCGAAAATGCCAACTACTTCAAGATCCTCGAGGATATGAAGATCAAGTTCGGCTCCACCGTCTGCCCCTGTGTCGTTCCGGCAAAATTGGACGATGGCACGCCGGTGTACATCAACCTGTTCAGCCAGAAAGCGTTCAAGTATGAGAGCGGCAAACAGATTCAGGTGGACCTGCCCGACATCGGCCACCGTTTCCAGGGCCTGATCGAGGCCATGAGCGAAGCCATCGCCGAGACGGACGACGAGCTGATGGAGAAGTTCTTCGGCGGCGAACCCTTCACGACCGAAGAGATCGTCGAGGGTATGCGCAAGGGCGTCAAGGACGGCCTGATCACCCCCGTGTTCTGCGGAAGCGCGGTCAACCAGCAGGCGCTGGATATGCTGCTGTTCAATATGCATAAGCTGCTGCCCAGCCCGGAGCACGATTCCGGCACGATGGCCGAGGATGCCAATAGTGAGCCGGTCGAGCTGCACTGCACTGAGTCGGAGCCGACGGCGGCCTACGTCTTTAAGACTGTGGCGGACCCGTTCGTGGGCAAGTTGAGCTATCTGCGCGTCATCAGCGGCAAGGTCACAGCGGGTGCTGCCCTGACCAATGCCCGCACGGGTGATGTGGAAAAGATCAACAAACCGCTGACCATCGTTGGCAAGAAGCAGGTCGAGAATGACGGCATCGGCGCGGGCGATATCGGCGCCGTGGCAAAGCTGGTCAGCGCAAAGACCGGCGATACCCTCTGCGATGCATCCCGCGTGGTCAAGCTGCCCGCACCGGTGTTCCCGCTGCCCAGCCTGTTCATGGCCGTCACCGTGGCGAAGAAGGGCGACGAGGGCAAGATCAGCAGCGCGCTGGCCCGCCTGATGGAAGAGGATCCCACCCTGAGCTATGAGAACAACGCCGAGACGCACCAGCAGATCATCGGCGGTCTGGGCGAACAGCATCTGGATGTCGTCAAGGCCAAGCTGAAGAATAAGTTTGGCGTCGAGATCGGTCTGGAAGCTCCGCGCATCGCTTACCGCGAGTCCATCCGCAAGGCTTGCCAGAAGCAGGGCCGTCATAAGAAGCAGACCGGCGGTCATGGCCAGTTCGGCGATGTCGTCATCAACTTTGAGCCGTGCGACAGCGAGCAGGTCGTCTTTGAAGAGAAAGTCTTTGGCGGCAGCGTCCCGAAGAACTTCTTCCCGGCTGTCGAAAAGGGCGTTCGCCTTGCCGCTGAAAAGGGTGTTCTGGCGGGTTATCCCGTGGTCGGCCTGAAGGCCACCCTGCTGGATGGCAGCTACCACCCGGTCGACAGCTCCGAAATGGCCTTCATCATGGCCGCAAAGCTGGCCTACAAGGCCGCAATGCCCGAAGCCGGCCCCGTCATTCTGGAACCCATCCACACCCTGAAGGCGCACGTTCCCAACGACAACACCGGTGACATCATGGGCGATGTGACCAAGCGCCGCGGCCGTGTTCTGGGCATGGAGCCGGACGAGGACGGTCTGCAGACCATCATTGCTGAAGTGCCGCTGGCTGAGCTGAGCAACTTCACCACCTTCATCCGTCAGACCACGCAGGGCCGCGGCTGGTTCACCACCGAGTTCGCCCGCTACGAGATCCTGCCTGAGATGCTGGTCCCGTCTGTGGTCGAACAGGCCAAGAAGTTGGGCAACCTCGACGAGGCAGCAGACGATTAAACCTTAAATTCAGACATCTTCAAGCCCTGTCGGCAATTCCCTCTGCCGGTGGGGCTTTTTTGCGGCTTTTTTGCAATGCAGGGCCGTCGTTTTTATTGACAATATCCCGGCTTGCCATTATAATAGAACAGTCAAAATAGCACTCGTGCGCGGCTTTGCGGCTGCGCCAATTCAATAGACAAGGAGAGATTCCCAAATGGCACAAGAAATCAAGATGTCCGCTGCTGGCCTGAAGGCTGTGCAGGAGGAACTGGAATACCTCAAGACGGTCCGCCGCAAGGAGCTGGCAGAAGAGATCAAGGAAGCCCGCAGCCACGGCGACCTGTCCGAGAACAGCGAGTACGATGAGGCCAAGAACACGCAGGGTCTGGTCGAGAACCGCATCACCGAGCTGGAGCAGATGGTCAAGAACGCTGTTGTCATCGATGAGAGCGAGCTGAGCGTCGAGAATGTTGCAGTCGGTACGCATGTCACCATCCGCATGACCGGTGAGGACGAGACCGAGGAATATGATATCGTCGGCCGCACCGAGGCAGACCCCCTGAAGGGCAAGATCAGCGACGAAAGCCCCGTGGGCCATGGTCTGCTGGGCAAGGCTGTCGGCGAGAAGGCAGAAGTTCTGCTGCCCACCGGCCACACCGTCGAGTACACCGTGCTGAGCATCACCCACGCAGCCAACTAAGCGGAAAACGGGAGGAAGCAATGGAAGAGCAAAAGAGAAATCCCGCCGCAGGTCTGAGCGAGAGCGAGCAGGTGCAGGTGCGCCGTCAGAAGCTGGCGGACCTGCAGGCCGCTGGCAATGACCCGTTCACCCTGACCAAGTTCCCGCAGGATGCCTATTCTCAGGCCCTGAAGGACGAGTTCAAGGACCTGCCCAATGAGACGGACTCCGGCAAGAAGGTCGCGCTGGCGGGCCGTATGATGTCCAAGCGCGTCATGGGCAAGGCAAGCTTTGCCCACCTGCGCGACGATCAGGGCGATATCCAGCTGTACGTCCGCCGCGACGAGCTGGGCGATGAGCCGTATGCAGCGTTCAAGAAGCTGGACGTGGGTGATATCATCGGCGTCAAGGGCGAAGTGTTCCGCACCAAGACCGGCGAACTGAGCGTTCGCGCTGAGGAGATCACCCTGCTGGCTAAGAGTCTGCGCCCCCTGCCTGAGAAGTTCCACGGCCTGACCGATACCGAGACCCGTTATCGTCAGCGCTATGTGGACCTGATCGCAAATCCCGAGGTCAAGCAGACCTTCGTGAAGCGCAGCCAGATTTTGAAAGAAATTCGCGCTTATCTGGACGAGAAGGGCTTCTTGGAGGTCGATACCCCCATCCTGACTCCGTTTGAGATCGGTGCATCGGCCCGTCCCTTCTACACCCACCACAACACCTTGAACATGGACATGGTCCTGCGCATCGAGACGGAGCTGTATCTGAAGCGCCTGATCGTCGGCGGCATGGACCGCGTGTACGAAGTGGGCCGCATCTTCCGCAACGAGGGCATGGACCCCAAGCACAACCCCGAGTTCACCACCATCGAGCTGTATCAGGCTTTCACCGATTTCCACGGCATGATGGATCTGGTCGAGGAGCTGTATAAGCGCCTTGCTCTCAAGATCTGCGGCAGTTTGGAGATCACCTATCAGGGCAAGCAGATCGATATGGGCCACTGGGAGCGCCTGACCATGATCGAGGCTGTCAAGAAGTATTCCGGCGTGGACTTCAACGACTGGAAGAACGACGAGGACGCCATCGCGGCGGCCAAGGAGCACCATGTTGAGCTGCCGGAAGTCCCGACCAAGGGCGCGATCCTGGCCGAGTTCTTCGATGCATTTGTCGAGGATAAGCTCATCCAGCCCACCTTCATCTACGATTATCCCGTCGAGATCAGCCCGCTGGCAAAGCGCAAGCCCAACGATCCCGCCTTCACCGAGCGCTTCGAGTATTTCATCGACTGCACCGAGTACGGCAACGCCTTCAGCGAGCTGAACGACCCCATCGACCAGAAGGGCCGCTTCGAGCGTCAGGTCGCCGAGCGCAAGGCCATCGAGCCGGACTGCAAGGCTCAGGTCGATTACGATTATGTCAACGCTCTGGAGTACGGTCTGCCTCCCACGGGCGGCCTCGGCTTCGGTGTGGACCGCCTCGTGATGCTCCTCACCGACAGCGCATCGATCCGAGACGTTCTGCTGTTCCCCACGATGAAGCCGATTGAGCAGTAAGATGCAAAAATTGACTTATATTCGTTGAAAATCATAATATGTGATACTGGAGCAATGTGAATTTACCACCAACTTACCACCAAATTTGATAATTTACATCAGTAAAACGGAAAGCAGCCTACAATAAACACAAGCACCCCTGCCAATGAAATGTGCGATGACACATAGATTGGCAGGGGTGCTTTTCATGCTTGGAAGATATTAAGAGCATTTCGAAAAAATACTGATATGTCTTGTTGCCCACCGAATCAAGTCGTGGTATAGTAATAATTGGAGTAGTTTAACCTTAAAGGTCGTTGCGGCATACAACTTCCGATAATATTGATTATCTGGAAGTTTTCGGGATTCTACAATGCAGGAGGTTGTCTGTATGGCGGTGCTTTCAAAGAGTCAAATGTCCGAAGAAGATATTAAGTTTCACTACATCACACCCGCAATCACGGCAAAGTGGAACAACCAGCACATCACGCTGGAAACAAAAATCACAGATGGCCGTATCAATCTCAAAGGTAACATTGTGGCCCGTGAAAAGCCGAAACGTGCAGACTATGTGCTTTACCTGAGCGCGAATAATCCGATTGCCATTGTTGAAGCAAAAGACAACAATCATACGGTTTCCCACGGATTGCAACAGGCCATGACCTATGCGCAGATGTTGGATGTTCCGTTTGCCTTTAGCTCAAATGGGGATGGCTTTGCAGAACATGACTTCTTGACGGGCAAAGAACGCACCTTTGGCCTTGACGAATTCCCAACAGAAGAAGAACTGGTTGAACGGTACAAAGCCAGTGTAAACAATGGAGCTGGTTTGACGGATGTACAGGAGAAAATGATTGCACAGCCGTATTATAGCAGCCAGAAAACTTACCCACCGCGCTATTACCAGCGCATTGCCATCAATCGTACATTGGACGCGATTGCAAAAGGGCAAAATCGGCTTTTGCTGGTAATGGCAACTGGTACAGGTAAAACTTATACGGCATTTCAAATTGTGTATCGGCTGCTCAAAAGTGGCTTAAAGAAAAAGATTCTTTATCTTGCAGACCGCAACAATCTTGTTGACCAGTCTATCCAACAGGACTTTGCGCCGCTGGAAAAGGTCATTCATAAGGTGAATTTTTCTAAGGACGACCCTCGCACAATTACTTCTTATGAGGTCTATTTTTCTCTCTATCAGCAGCTTGCAGGAAAGAACGAAGAACAGGATGAGAACGCCGAAAATGCACTCGATAAGCTGTCACAGCTCTTTAGCCCGGATTTCTTTGACCTGATTATTGTCGATGAGTGTCACCGAGGCTCTGCGAAGAAAGAAAGTAATTGGCGCAAAATTCTGGAATATTTTGCCTCTGCTACGCAAATCGGCATGACTGCTACGCCTAAAGAAACCAAATATGTTTCAAACATCGACTATTTTGGCGAACCCATCTATACTTACAGCCTGAAAGAAGGAATCGAGGACGGTTTTCTTGCGCCTTTTAAAGTAATCAATGTTATGACGGACATTGGTGAGGGATGGCGTCCTCGCAAGGGCCAGCGCGATATTTACGGAAACGAAATCGAAGATCGCATTTATACAAATAGCGATTACGACTACAACATCATTATAGAAGATCGTATCAATCAAGTTGCTACTGAAATCACGCGGTACTTGAAAAGTACCGACCGTATGGCCAAAACCATCGTGTTCTGCCCAACCGAAGAAGCGGCAGAGCGTATGCGGATGGCTTTGGCAAACCAGAACGCTGACATGGTGAAGCAGAATCCCGATTATGTTGTCCGCATTACAGGCAGCGATACTTATGGAAAGAGTAAGCTGGATTATTTTATCTCTGTTGGCTCGAAATATCCTGTTATTGCGACTACCTCCAAGCTGCTCTCCACGGGTTCGGATTGCAAGATGACAAAGCTGATTGTTTTGGATGAAATGATTGGCTCTATGACTGAATTCAAGCAGATCATTGGCCGCGGAACCCGTCTGCGCGAAAAAGAAGGCAAGACCCATTTTGTTGTGATGGATTTCCGAAATGTGAGCCGACTTTTTGCGGACCCGGATTGGGATGGTCCGATTGAAATGAACGAGGACTTCGATTCCGAAAAAGAGAACGATAAGCCCGTACCGAAAAAGGGCTCAGGAACATCTGACCCTCCCACGCCGCCAGACCCCAAGAAACCCAAACCAATCGTTGATAAAGACGGCTGTCGGGTGGAGATCATCTACAAAACGGTTTCTATTTATGATGCAGGCGGGAAACTGCTCCGGCAGGAAAGCATTATTGACTACACGAAAGAAAATATCCGTGGCTCGTACGCTTCACTGGACAATTTTATCCGTCAATGGTCTGCTGAAGAAAAGAAAGAAAAAATCCGGGAGCTTCTTTTGGAGCATGGTATTGACCTTGAAGCACTAAAGGCCGACCAGAACATGACGGATGTGGACGACTTTGACTTTATCTGCCATGTTGCGTTTGATAAAAAGCCTTTGACGCGCAGAGAACGAGCAGAAAATGTCAAAAAACGCGACTTTCTAAGCAAATACAGCGGTGCAGCAAGAGATGTTTTGGAGGCACTTCTGGACAAGTATATGAATACTGGCATTTATGAAATTGAGAAAACGGAAATTCTGCGGCTTGACCCGTTCTTGAAAATGGGCAAGCCCCAAAAGATTGCCTCCTACTTTGGTGGGAAAGACGGGTATCTGAAAGCTGTTAAGGAACTGGAACAGGCAATCTATGAAGGAGAAATTGCATAACAATGGGAAATTTATCGAATTTTGTGAAGCGTGTCCGCGATATTATGCGGAACGATGCAGGCATCAATGGTGATGCACAGCGCATTGAGCAGATTGCATGGATGCTCTTTCTGAAAGTATATGATTCTAAAGAAGATGAGTGGAATACGACTTTTGACAGCAAGGAATCATATCAATCCATAATTCCCGAGTCTTGCCGCTGGCGCAACTGGGCGCACGCTAAAAACGGGAAAGGTATGACGGGCGATACTCTCTTGGAATTTGTCAACAATACGCTGTTCCCCACCTTGAAAAAGCTGCCTGTGGACGCTTCTACGCCCATCAAAAAAGCAATCGTGCAGACTACCTTTGCAGATGCAAACAACTACATGAAAGATGGCGTTTTGCTTCGACAAATCATAAATGAAATTGATGATATCAAATTTGACGAATATGAAGATAGTCGAGTATTTGCTGGAATCTATGAAACAATTTTAAGGGAGTTACAAAGTGCCGGTTCTGCTGGCGAATTCTATACGCCACGCGCTGTTACTGATTTTATGGCGCAGATGATCGACCCGCAAATCGGTGAAAAGATGGCCGATTTTGCCTGCGGCACAGGTGGCTTTCTTACCAGCTGGCTGAAAGTTTTGCGTCAAAAAATTCAAACAACAACTGACGAGAACCTGTGTAATAATTCCATTTACGGAGTTGAAAAGAAACAGTTTCCGTATATTCTTTGCATCACTAATATGCTGCTGCATGATGTGGATGTGCCGCAGGTGTTCCATGATAACACACTTCTCCGAGATGTTCTGGACTATACCGAGGACGATCAGGTAGACGTTATCTTGATGAATCCTCCCTATGGTGGGTCGGAAAAGCCGGAAATTAAGAACCATTTTCCGGCTGACCTTGCCAGCAGCGAAACGGCTGACCTGTTCATGTCCGTTATTATGTATCGACTGAAGGAAAATGGCCGCGCAGCTGTCATTCTGCCGGATGGCTTCCTGTTTGGCACAGACAATGCCAAAGTAGCAATCAAGACGAAGCTGTTCTCTGAGTTCAATGTCCATACCATCATCCGTATGCCGGGTAGTGTGTTCTCCCCATATACATCGATTACGACCAACATTTTGTTCTTTGACCATACTGGCCCGACAGAGGAAACCTGGTTCTATCGTCTGGATATGCCGAAAGGCTACAAGCATTTCAGCAAGACCAAGCCTATGAAGTTGGAACACTTTGCCCCTGCGGTAGAATGGTGGAGAGACCGCAAAGAAATTCAGTTGGACGGGTTTGACAAGGCCAAAAAGTATACCGTGCAGGAAATCAAAGACCGCAACTACAATATTGATTTGTGTGGCTATCCGCATGAGGAAGAGGAAATCTTACCGCCCAAGGAGCTGATTCAGCAGTATCAGGAGAAGCGCGCCAGCCTGAACGCAGACATTGACCGAATCCTTGCTCAGATCACGGAGATTTTGGGCATTGACCTTGATGCACAAGACTGAGCCATATAGATAAGGAAGAAAAAATGACAGGACAGCAACTGAAAAATTCCATTCTGCAAATGGCAGTGCAGGGCAAACTTGTTCCGCAAGACCCCAATGACGAGCCTGCTTCTGTGCTGCTGGAACGTATTCGTGCAGAAAAAGAACAGCTTATCAAAGAGGGCAAAATCAAGAAAGAAAAGAATCCATCTGTGATTTTTCGTGGAGCCGATAATTTGCCTTATGAGAAGGTCGGCAAAAATGAGCCTGTCTGCATTGCAGATGAAGTGCCGTTTGACATCCCGGAGAGTTGGGCGTGGTGTAGGCTAAAAACCATCTTGCAAAAATTGACCGATGGAACTCATGCAACTCCTAAATATGTTGAAGAGGGAATTCCATTTATTTCAGTCAAGGATATTAGTGCAGGAGAACTGTCTTTTGACAACGCGAAGCATATATCCATTGAGGAACATCAAGAATTATACAAAAGATGCGATCCACAGCGTGGAGATATTCTTCTAAGCAAGGTTGGGACAACTGGAATTCCAGTCATTGTCAACACAGACATCGAATTTAGCCTGTTCGTCAGCGTCGCTCAACTTCGTTTTTCCCATGAGTTGATGGATGCAGATTTTCTCGTATGGCTATTAAAGTCTCCCCTTGTTCAAAAACAATGCACAGAAAACACAAGAGGTGTCGGCAATAAAAATTGGGTCATGCGAGATATTGCCAACACGCTTATAGTTATTCCTCCGCTTAAAGAACAGAAACGGATTGTATGCGCAATCAAAAAAATCAAACCCTATACAGACAAGTACACCGATATTGCAAGTACACTGGATTCTCTGAATGCCAACTTTCCTGACCAGCTCAAGAAATCCATTCTTCAGATGGCCGTGCAAGGCAAGCTCGTCCCGCAAGACCCGACCGACGAACCGGCATCAGTTCTGCTGGAACGCATCCGTGCGGAGAAGGAGCAGCTCATACGGCAGGGCAAAATCAAGCGTGATAAGCACGAATCCGTCATATTCAGAAGGGATAATTCTTATTATGAGAAGATTGATGAAATTGAACGCTGCATCGATGATGAAATACCGTTTGAGATTCCAGAAAGTTGGGGATGGTGTCGTTTGAAATCTTTGACAGAGAACATTACCAGCGGTTCACGCGATTGGGCAAAATATTACTCAACTACGGGTGCGGCATTTCTTCGCATGGGAAATCTGTCAAAAAATTCTTTTGATCTGCGGCTAGAACATATCCAGCGTGTTACCATCCCCTCAAAGGCCGAGGGAACACGAACTTCATTACAAAGTGGCGATTTACTGTTCTCTATAACAGGCGATGTCGGAATGCTTGGTCTGATACCAGATGGATTTGAGAAAGCCTATATCAACCAGCACACTGCGATGATACGTTTTCTTCCAGAAATGCGGAATAAATATATTCCATATTTGCTTCTGACTGACTACGCCCAAAAATTCTATAACGCAAATCAGCATGGCATAAAAAATAGCTTTCGACTTGATTCCATAGGTGAATTATTGGTTTCTATTCCACCGGAAAAGGAACTGTTCCGCATCCTTCAAAGAATTTCTCTAGTCCTTTCAAAAATAGCGGTTCTATAACTCTTTTTGTATACTCATGGTGAAAGGAGGTCTTTCACTATGATTGAAGAATTTGAAAGACACTTGAGAGGAACAAACCTCTCAGAAAACACTGTAACATCCTATTTGTTTGCTGTGCAGCAGTTTGGGGAACGACATGATACCGTCACCAAACGCAATTTGAAAGAGCACAAGGCATGGCTGATTGAGCAATACAAGCCCAAGACGGTCAATTTACGAATCCGCGCTATCAACTGCTACCTCGAAAGCATCGGAAAGGATTCATGGAAATTGTCATCCGTCAAGGTGCAGCAGAAAGCCTTCCTCGAAAATGTCATCAGCGAAGCCGATTACATCTATTTCAAAAATTGCTTGAAACGCGATGGCAATATGCTTTGGTATTTTGTCATCCGCTTTTTGGCTGCTACGGGTGCGCGCGTCAGTGAGCTGGTGCAAATCAAAGTAGAACACATTAGGCTTGGACACCTCGACCTTTATTCTAAAGGTGGGAAGCTGCGCCGCATCTACATTCCAAAATCATTGCAAGACGAAGCCCTTGTCTGGTTGGAAGAAAAACAACAGGACAGCGGCTTTATCTTTTTGAATCGTTTCGGCGAACGAATAACCACAAGAGGTATTTCTGGACAGCTGAAAAAGTTGGCGATAAAGTATGGCATTGATCCTGCGGTGGTTTATCCCCACTCTTTCCGGCATCGGTTTGCCAAAAGTTTCTTGGAACGGTGCAGTGACATTGCGTTTCTTGCAGACCTGATGGGACATGAAAGTATTGAGACAACGCGAATTTATTTGCGCAAAACCGCAACCGAGCAGAGGACTTTGGTAGATAATATCGTAGACTGGTAAAAAATGAGGGCATATACTCCAACTGCATGGAATGTATGTCCTCATTTTTTATAGCCTTAAAATATTTTCGGAAATTTTCTTAACTTGCGTTGAAATTTTGTACTGTTCTGAAAGTGGCGGCAATGGAAAGAGTAGCATCAAAACGCTGTTACGGTCAATTCCTGGGATGACACCTTGCCCTTTTGATTTTAGTAAGTCAAAATTCGCTTGTAGAAAAAAGCGAATATATTCCATATCTAAGTTGTCATTTTTCTTAATCGCCATAATTTGACGCGCGATGTGTGCTTTATCAACATTACAGATAATACTTTTGCCATATCCAGAGCCCTTGCAAACAAGAAGTATATCTCCTTTATTAGCAATAATGCGAGGAGTTTCAGTCCACCGTGTTACTAAAACTTGATTTTTGCTCAAACTACTGGCACCCGTGATGTACGGTATTCCATTTCCGCTTTCGTTATACTCTTCGGGTTTGAAGTCTGTTCCAGATAGCAAAGTGACAATGGTTCCCATTCGCGTCCATTCCCACGAATCTGGAATCTCAAACGGCAACTCATCATCGATGCAGCGTTCAATTTCATCGACCTTCTCATAATAAGAATAATGGGTCGCTACTCTGTTGTTTTAACAGCTCCATCAAATAATCCAAAGATTTAATTATTCTTCGCTGTTCGGTTTTAGGTGGAACAGGGATTAAAAGACTGCTGAATTCATCAAATTTAAGGCTTTCTACTGTTGTAATGGATTTTACTAGTTCTTTTAGAACATACGGTTCAAATGCTTTAATAGCATAATATAGCCACTGTGACATCGACAAATCATATAATGAAAATGCCTTAATATCTTGATTGATTGTGCTATCGACTCCAAGTTTACAAAGTGGCAATAGCCTTTTCAGAATTCCGCTACGAGCGACTAAAAGTAATGTTCCCGCCGGATATAATTTCATGGAAGTAGCTGCTTCATCGGTGATGTGCATTTCAGAATCATTTATCAGCGGATTTTTCATATCCTTTGATGTAACCCAAGGGATTTTTCCATTCCAAAAGTCTGGATTGGACATCGATGGAGTTTTTCCACTGCTAAAAGTACCAAACATATAAAGCCTACACCACTCCCAGCTTTCAGGAATATCAAACGGGATTTCGTCGTCAATGCAAACTTCACTTTTACCAGAGATTTCGTAATAAGAATTATCCCGTCTGAAAATGACCGATTCATGCTTGTCACGTTTGATTTTGCCCTCTTTGACAAGCTGTTCTTTTTCTGTGCGAATACGCTTCAACAGAACGGAGGCAGGTTCATCGGCAGGGTCTTGAGGAACAAGTTTTCCTTGAACAGCATATTGGAGAATTGATTTTTTCAGAGTGGCTGGAAATCCACTATTTAAAACATCCAATGTTTCATTTGTTTTGTAATATTCCTTTTGCATTTGAACTGTCTCAAGATATTTTGAAACAATTCGATGTTGCTCTTCGATTGGCGGAATTGGAATCAATAACAACGCAAGTTGATTAAGATAAAATCCCTTCTGTGCCGTTCCAGTTGCCTCACGAACAATTTTTTGCTGAATATATGCGGAATCTAGGCAATACTTTAAATAGTAATTAAAAATTAACGTGTGAATAACGGAAACGCTTCGTTGAAAGCAAATATTTAATCCGCCTTCATAAACGCAACTTCTTCCAAGAGAACCAACAGACGTAAAGAAAATATCTCCAGTTGCAGCGTTCGTTCTTTCATTTTCCTTGTCGAAAATGTTTTTCTCTAAATAACGAACTTTTTCAAGTTCAACGATGCAATCATCGTTAATATTGGTTGATGAAACCATAACATATGTTGTTTCATAGGAACATCCTTTTGGAGGATTATGATCACCATCCACGAGTTTGGTACAAATAGACTCTAATCTTACCCACTCCCAACTCTCGGGGATGTCAAACGGCACTTCATCTGCAATGCAGACAGGCTCATTTTTGCCGACCTTCTCATAAGGCAAATTATCAGAAAATCCTAAGGCAGTAATTTGCGCGTATCGCGCCATCGACACAAAACGGTAAAGTGGATTTTATCTGCTTTGCCGTTTTTTGCCTCAAATTGTGAAATTTTCAAAACTGTATTCCAAAACAGCTCTGCGGATTCCTATTAGTGTAGAGGCTTTCAAAATCTTTTGCAAAACGGCCTTCCGCTAGTTCTATAAGTGGATAATGAACAAAATCTATATTCTAAAATTAGGCAGTTCAACAAAATTTGAAAATCTGTATGCCAAACACCCATTTTAGAATGTTATAGGTAGAGGGGAACATTGAAAAAAGTGAATTTTCTTTGAATTTTCAAAAGACCCGGTTTAAAAACATCCCTTAAAGTTTGTATAGGGTGTAAGGGCTATATTCCAAAACAGACCTATTTGCTGTTGGATTCACTTCTGAAAATCCCTGATTCCCTACAAAGCTACATCGCACCTTGAAAATCGCATGAGCCACCCCAGTAGGATACCTCTGATACTGAATGTGCATTCTGCGCGTCTTATCGGAAAATACGCCGGAGAGAATCGGGCAGGAACGGGCGGGGACAGAGTGGACGGTAGTTAAGAGCAAGATTCGCCTTCGTATACGAAAACGCCACTACGGGCGGTTTCTTCACGGCGGCATCTTGATGGGGGACTGTGCTCCCCATACCCTCACATCGTGCAAAATCACATGATTTTGCCTGTTGGTGGCCT